>Ga0307507_10000434_pt1 | contig 87343 bp, 46 predicted proteins | sample 7_EM_MG_FD_207223 | JGI IMG/M metagenome (GOLD analysis project Ga0307507, IMG submission 207223) | Populus trichocarpa ectomycorrhiza microbial communities from riparian zone in the Pacific Northwest, United States - 7_EM | ecosystem: Host-associated > Plants > Roots > Unclassified | place...
TTTAAGCTTTATAAACTTCTTAAAGTCTAAAGGTAAAAGTCCGTAGAGTTCTATAGGGGCATTATTTTCTAGGAGGTTGACTATATCTATCCTATTACTATAGAGGACGTAGTCCTGTTCTTTATTAAGCTTATATAGTTATAATTAGGAGGCTGCGGCAACGGTCCAGCCTTTCCTATATACTATGCGGTAGAAGGCCGCGGCACTTACGTGGTAACAGTTAGTCGTAGGTAGGGTAATAATGGGTTCCTTAGGTTAATATCCTAGGGAGTAGATAAAGGCGGCTAGGCTATACCCTAGGCAAGTCTCTCTGTAGTATTTAAAGTTAAAGGTTACTTCTCTCCTTTTCCAGTTAATAGTAGGGTTGTGTTATTTAAGCTAGTTTATTCTAAGGATAATAAGGTAGTTAGTAAGTGGTATAATATAGGCCCAGAGCTCTTTCTAGTGCCTATTTATATCTAGGTAGAGTTATGCTATATAGGTAATTTTCTATGCAGTATAACTACTATTAGCGAGTTATAGGGCGCGGGCTTTAGTAAGGGGTAAGGTAAGTAGGTTATAAGTGCGCACAAATTAGGTATCTATAAATTTATTAGTAGCTCCGCAATTAATTATAGAACGGCTTTTATATTATTTTTTAGCAGTAATTCCTATTATAGGTAAAACTATCTATTTCTATCTATTTGTCTTTATTAAGTCATCTATTAAACAGGCCGATATATAAATCCCTTTATTATTAAGGCGTCCCAGCCTACAACTTAGGGCTAAGACCTAGCGTTTTCCATTTCTGTATCTAACTCTACCGCTATTACTACGTCTTTGTCTTATACAGTAGTAGTATATAGCGACATATTTGGTATTTAAAGTACTAGATTAAATATTAGGCGGCAGCCGCTAAACCTAGCCATTAGGCAGTTTGGGCTATAGCTATAATAGCCTTTTTAACGGCATCTATAGCAACGCTTTAGCTTTTAGAGTAGCTCGCGTTCTCCATTTAGTAGCTTCTACGGAAAGGTTAGTATAAAGAGGTTAATATTAGGACTAGTAGTGTTGCTTAGGGCAGTAGGTATTGGTAGTTTGGTAGGTCCGGAGGGCTTCTATAGGGAGGTTTTTAGGCGGAGGTTTGCAGTAGCAATCTAGTTTAGCTGTCGTTTAATCTTCTATAGGGCTGCTACTATATTATAAACATTATTATAGTTGTAACTGGCGGCTGCGTAACTAAGGCAATAAGTGACTTTTTTAAGAAGATCTTCCTAGTCTTCGGCATTGTCTTAGGTAAGGACTCCGGTATATTCCTAAAACTTAACATAAAACTTGTTAAATAATTTAGTGGGACTTATCTTTAGGGCACGTAGTTTAGCTTAACTGGTAGCCACTAGGTTATAGTCGCGGTATATTTAGTTAAGGTCCTTAAGGGCTTCCTAGTAAGACTGCTACTTCTAGGGACTACTAGTCTCCTATTAAGTAAAGAGCCTATTAAATAGGATGCCCTTTATTTACTTAATAATATAGCCAATCTTAGCATCTTCTATAGGGAAAAGGTAGGCGCTTTGGGTTAGTTTTTTATAGACTTATATCTTCTAGTAGCTGTATTCCTTACAGTTACCCTAGAAGATTAGGGGATTAGGGTAGCGTATATTAGACCCTATAGTGGTAGTTTAGGTAGGTAAGGTTGCCGGGGGCGTAAAGACTTAGGTAGCGTTATATGCGGTAGAGGGGTGTCTAGTATTATTATAAATGTACTTATTAAGCTAAGATTGTAGGTATTTAATTATACCCTCTCTTTCTATAACCGTAGCAATAAGTATAATCTCGGCCTTCTTTAATTGTTAGATATTGCGTTTAGACACGCGGAGGTCGTCTTTAATCTCTTAGCGCATATTATTAGCGAGCGCCTCACGAGCTTATAGGTCTTAGATAATATCGTAATCTTAGGCAGTACGTATCTCAGCTTATATAAGCTTTAGATAGTAGTTCTGTAGAAAGCGGTAGTATTTATTAGGTTCTTATACTACCATTTTTAAAAAAGTCTCGGCGTCTCATATCTTAATCTTTTATATATATATATATTTTTTTATATCCGTTGCATTATACTACGTACAATGCTGCGCATGCAGCCTTAGGCTATGGCGCTATAGTTCTATATATATGAATCCTTTCTAGGCAGCTTAACATGTACTAGTAGCTATATCCTAGTAGTTTATAAACCCCTAAACTAGGAGTTTATAGTTCCTTAGTAAACCACTAAGTTACTACAACTACTAGGGAATGAGAAAACGGTAGGAAAAACTATAAGAAATCCTAACACCTGTCCCTGTCCTTTTGCAATTTATTTCTATTTCTTTGCTCTCTAATATCATTTTAAGAGCCTAGTAGGAGTTACCTCCTTCTAGAATCCTATCTGTTTTATTCTTCCATAGAACCTTCTTCACTAGTACTATGTACTAGTTTAGCTGCTTTAAGAGTCTCGCAGTCTTTACTATTAGCAAAGTGTTTTTCTTTACAATTAATGCAAAGAGGGGTAGTATGCTTGCAAGGCTTGCCTGTTATTATACAGGTAGAACAGGCGTGGTCTTTAGACAGGTGTGCAGCCGCACAATATCTACAGGCCCTAGTAGAGCATCTGTCTCCTATATGGCCAAATTTTTGGCAGCTAGTGCACTGCGTAGTAGGAGAGACTTTAAGGTACTTTACTACCTTAGTAGCTGTACCTGCAATTGAGATCTCTTTTTGCTTAAGGATTTCTTGTCTTTTTTCCTCGTTCTCTATAGTAAAAACTATAGAGCCAAACCTGGTTTGTGGATCGTGTCTTTTTACACTAGACAAGATCCATCTAGGTAGTCCTTGTATTTATATAGGATTAAAGGTCTCAATCTCTTCTTTTAGAAGCTTAGAGCCTCCCTCTTCTAGAAATGGTAGGGTAGGAACCCCGTGGGCTATAACTTAAACCCACGGTTCTAGTTTTTGTTCTCTTTAAAAGGTAAAGCAGTTATGCCAGATATTCTTATATTTGACTAAGAAATCTGCATTATACTCTTCTGTAGTTATAAGGAGAATATTTTGTTTTCCTTTAGTTCTAGCTATGGACGCTAGTACTGGCTTTTCTACTTGCAGTTTTGATACAAATAGTTGATTAACTTTGTTTCGTATAGAGAAGGTATCTAGAGGTTGGTCCTTTTCGTCCGTAATTAAGACTAGCTTTCTTTCTTGTAGCTGCTTTTTTTTACTTCTAGTAGAAGTAAAACTCCTACTAGAAGGAGAAGGGGTAGGAGATAGTAAGGGTAGAGAGGACGAAGAAGAGAGGCCCTTCTTTAGTCTCTCTGCGTAAGTTTCCTTAGTAGAGGCTACCTCCTTACGGAGAGCTCTTACTTCTTCTACTAGTCCTTTTAGGACATCGTTTACCTTTTCTTTTTCTTTTTCTTGTGTAAAGGGATTTTCTCCTAATATAATGCTTCGTGTATAGTACACTAGCTTTTCAACTTGTTTTTTTATTTCTTCTCTTTCTTCTTCTTCTTCTTCTTCTTCTTCTTCTAGTCCTTGACAGGCTAGGGTCAGGCTTTATAAAGCCATTTGTAGGTGTTCTTCTGGAGAAATAGGGAGAAAAGATATACTGGGTATACTATCCGTAGTCGTTGTTAGTTTTATTGTCTTTTTTGCAGGTTTTTGGTTTTCTTTTTCAGGAGAAGACTGAGGATGTCCTCTTTTTTCTCCTGTCCTAAACAGGCCAGGGGAAGAAGAAGGGGGAGAAAAAGTAGATGTGGACTCTTCATCACTTATTTCTATAGGAGGTTTTTTTTAGACCTATTAGGCCTTGGCATTTTGTATCTTATAGGGGGCTAGTTTTTACTATCCTTATACCCTTTCTTCTTACTAATCCTACTAGAGGATTTCTGGGGAGATTAGGCTAAAAGGTAGTAGAAAATCTAGCCTCTATATTTCGTGGTTTTGGTATTTGGTTTTAGTATTCCTGTCCGTACCTCGCTTATAAGCTAGGGCCACCCCTAAGAAGAATTTTCTGTTGGGGGAAAGGGGGTAAAACGACAATTAAATCCACCTATAGCTCGCTAAGCAGTAGGAATTGGGTCTTGAAAGTTGGAAAATCGATTGTTTTTGGTGGTAAGATAGGTATGCGTAAGTTTTAAAGTGCGGCGCTACCTTTTGGTAAGGTTGCATGTGTGGTAAAAGGTTCCCTAGTATATCTTAATCTTAATAGGTAGTAGCCCTTCGGCTTATTTATCCATAGTTATATAGTTAATAAAGGATAAGACATTATCAATATCTACCTTATTAAGGTTATTATAGTCTTTTAAGCCACTAGGCTTCCCTTTAGGGGTTAAGGCTATAGTTAGTAAATTAAATCCTCTTAGAATTAATTAGCGTTGTGGGTTTAATATAGGTATTGGATTATTCTTTAAGTTTAACATAGTGGCTAATAAGAAATTTTGTCTTACTATTATTAGTTCTTTAGAAGTACGAGGTAGGAGATACACTGCTTCTAGTAGCGCCTATAGTATTATAGAGACGTAAAATTGGTCATAGGCTAAACGTTGGTAATAAAAAAGGCGCAACATGTAACGGTTTGTCTATATAGCTATTATTAAGGCGTCGTCGGTCACGGATCAACGTTGCCCCAACGTTGCCCTAACGTTGCCCCGACGACCGAACATGTACATAGTCGTCTACCGCGCCCCTTTCTTTGAGCCCTTACCTTAGTCTATTCATAATATAGCCCCTTATTATTACTTGATCTATCAGATTGCTCCCACGGAAAGCTAGCCATAATATTAGACTAAGGTCCACCTCAACTGGCCTATAAAGGCGATACAATACTAGGTCCAACGGTTAAACATATAGCCAGATAGAGAGCTGTTTTACTACCATAACTATAGACCAATTAACCCTCTAAGCCCTACTTAAGGCAGGCAATTGCGACAGCGGATTAAGCAGCTAAAAGAAGAGACTGCAGCAATTAGATTAAAAGGATCACCCCAATTACAATCTTAGTAGCAAGAGTTGCCTAAGAAAGCAAAAGAGACACTATAGCAAAAAGGAGCGCGTTAAGGCCTAGCGCGCTAGAGGTAGCTACCGACCCAATACTAGCAGCACGTAAGGAACCTGTAGACGCGTCACTCAAGCCGCCGGAGCTCCAACCATACTACGGCGAGACGGAGCTCACGGACAATATAAAAAGCAAATAAGACCGTCTTATAGCGCAATCGGGAGATGACGAGAACCCTATATACTTCAAAATAGAGATAAAGAGAGAGTACACAGCCGCGACCACCTAAAGCCTAGCTGTGATCCCTATAACCGAACTTATAGAAGAGCTGAAGCTCCAGGGAATACAAAAAAAGGCGATAGAACAGCAGATTGCTATACTATAGCGTCTTATAAACAACCACGCGCACGAGGCCCTTAATAGAAAAAAAAAGGCCAAGGTAAAGATAGCGGAGCTTAAGGAGCACTTAGATAACAGGACAGATAAGCTCCGCAAGGCCAATTAGAAGATATTAAGGATGGGCCGCAAGGTCACTATATAAGCCCCAGATTGGGAAGATAGCGAGCAAGGAAGCACACTATTATAGATAATATAAGAAGGGACACCACTCTCTTAGATAAGCAGTGTTACAGGCTTAAAACGCACGGCAAAGTTTCTAAACCCACCTACGCTGATAGATAGAAAAGAGCCTACCTATCGTGCCTAAAGCGGCTATATACAAAACAAGCTTCGATCTAATACAGACTGGTTCTATCAAGACAACCCAGATCAGAAAGAGGATGCAAAAGTAGCGTATATTAAAACGCGTATAGGAGGCAAAGCTTATAACTACCTCTTACCCTACCTAGAGGCAGAGCGCGATATAGAACGCAACCCTACTAGTAAAGAAGTACTTAAGTTCCTAAAGAACGTCTTTAAAGACCCAGATCGCCGCATTAAGGCCTAGCAGGAGCTTAAAAGCCTCAAGATGCTATACCTAGGAGACTTTAACAATTTCTAATCTAACTTTATACGGCTAGCAAATATCTCAAGGATGCCACAAGATCAGTAAAAAGAGGAGCTTTATAATAAGCTTTATAACAGCCTACGCGTCTAAATAGAAGTCAAGGTGGCAGATAAAGACTATAACTTCTAGGCCTATTATAAGACTGCCTAATAGTACGCCTAAGGTCTAAAGCAGATAGGCAAGGAATAAAGTAACCGCAGAGCAGCCTAGGGGCGCTAAAGAGACCAAAGGTCCCCCCTCTTCCCAGCAGCCTCTAACTCTAGCACCAGCTGCAAAAGCGCCAGTTACCTGCTTTAACTATAGCAAGCAAGGACACTACTCTAATAACTATATAGCGCCGAAGAAGACGGAAGCTAAAGCAATTAACCAAAGCAAAGAGTACGAGATAGTCACTAACTTGGCAGAGTTAGAAAATAAGTAGCTCTAGAAGAAGTCTCCTGCCTAAAGTAGATCAAAGCAATTAATACAGCGCCTATACAGCTAAAGGAGATCTTAGGAGGCGCAGCCCTTACAACACTATGCAGGATCGCGCTAGGCGGCGTGGCTCTCAATATAGTAAGCCTGCTCAACTCTAGTGCGGGCGGAGAGGCCTTTATATACTATAAGCTACTGCTAATTATTAAGTAATAACTGTAACCAAAGCTCTACAAGATTAAAGGACAAGGAGTCACTATATCTAGCCATAACAATTAGCAGACAGACACAATTAGATAGCTCTTTAAGGCGAACCTAGTTATAGACAATTAACAAGTCCCTATATGGTTCCTATTCTACAATACGGGCCACTATAATCTTCTTATTAGCCATAGGTGGTTTAAGAAGACTGGGGCCCTTATTAATTACAAATACTAGGTCTTAGTATAGCGAACCAAAAAGAACTACTATGGTAGGCAGAACATAATTATACCAAGAAAGGAGCTCCTACCTCTACCAATTAATAAGAATCACCAGAGAGATGCAGATTAAAGAGACACACTGCTAGATTAAGAGTTCAAGTCTACCCCCCAACGCATCCTTAAACGTACAGTCGCGATTAGTAAACTTTAAGAGAAGAAGTCCTCTACTAAAATCAAGCTAAAGGGATAGGCTAAGCTAAAGCAAGCCAAGCGGACCCCGTACAACTATAGGCATACTTGGAAGATTGATACCCAAGATGCAATTAGGAAAATAGAAGACCAGCTCTACCCTAGGCTAGCTTTACCGTTAAAGCTAAGAGCAAGGAGGCCTTTATCTACTAGGGAGTTTAGAGCAGTAGATATCGCGCTACTTAAGGCAAAAAACTTCCTACAAGGAGCGAAGCGTAGGGACATAGTAATTAGATATACTAGCCTCTACAAGATAGACCAACTAATAGAGGATAAGAAGGCATAAGACGCTCTACCTAATAATAAGGAAGAACTTCGCCGGCTTATCTACAAAAAGCTGCTGCAGCCCTACTAAGAATACGCTAACTGTTTCTTAAAAGCTATATCCGATACGCTACCACTATATCACAAGGGGGTAGACCATGATATTATTCTTAAAGGCAATAGCTGTGATCTAGCTCCTAGCCCGCTATATAATATATCGCTAGAGTAGCTAGAGCTTGTTAAGGTCTACCTAGAGGAGTACCTATAGAAGGGGTTTATTATACTAAGCGACGCACCCTTTATAGCTCTAGTTCTATTTGCTAAGAAACCAGGAGGGGGGTAGCAATTCTACATTAACTTTTAAAAGCTCAATGCAATTACCAAGAAGGACCGCTACCCGCTACCATTAATTAAGGAGACGTTGACTAGGCTATTAAGAGCTAAAATCTTTACCAAGCTAGATATTTGACAGGCTTTCTACCATATACAGCTAAAGGAAGAGGTAGAGGAGTTAACTACCTTCTATACAAGGTACGGATCGTACAAATACCGCGTCGTACCCTTTAGACTGTATAACGGCCCTGCGTCCTTCCAGAGATTTATCAACAACGTCCTTTTTAACTACCTAGACGATTTCTATACAGCCTATATAAACAACATCCTCATCTACTCAGACAACCCGCTAGAGCACGAAGTCCACATTAAAAAGATCCTGCAAAGGCTTCAAGAGGCAGGCCTATAGGCGGATATTAAGAAGAGCGAGTTTAACATTATAGAGACAAAGTTCCTAGGTTTTATTATTGGTACTAATAGAATCGCTATAAACACCAACAAGCTAGCTACGATTAAGGATTGGGAGCCCCCTACTTCTATAAAAGGGGTGCAATCCTTCCTAGGATTCTATAACTTCTACTAGGCCTTCTTAAAGGATTACGGCTAAGTCGCACGACCGCTTAGTAAGCTTACAAAGAAGGGAGCGTGGTACCTACTAGGGGAGAAGGAGCTTAAAGCCTTTAAGCAAGTTAAGGCCCTTATGCTATCAGGCAGTATAATAAAGTACTACTTACCGTTCCAAGACACCCGCGTGGAGACTAACATAAGTAACGGAGTAGTAGCTAGGATACTAAACTAGCTGCAAAACAATGGGACCTAGAAGCTAGTAGCCTTCTTCTTAAAGACGATGTCCCCTAAAGAGATACGGTATGAGATCCATAACAAAGAGATACTAGCAGTAATAAGAGGCCTATAGAAATAGCAAGGTCACCTTGTTGGCCTCCAGCGTACACCCTTTATAGTAATTACGGACCATCAAGCCCTTGAGTACTTCACAACCAAGAGGCTGCTAAATCCACAGCAGGCCCGCTAGGCGGACCTACTAGCTAATTTCTACATGCGGATTACCTATAGGCCAGGCACGGCAAATATAGTGGCTAATACCCTATTATAAAAGCAAGAGGACCTAAAGACGCAGAAAGAGAAGGATATAGCCGCACGCACTATGTACTTAATTAACACCGCCCTTATAATTGCTACACTAGAGGAAACCTCCAGGGACCCCCTAGTAGCAGTAAATCGCGAATAGGAACCATATAAGCTGGTTAATTAGGTCCTCTAGGCCAATTAAACTAGCAAGTTACTAGTAGGGCTATATTAGCTAGCTAAGTAAGACCAAAAGGGCTAGAAACTCTAAGGAGGGCTATTAACCCGCTTTAGCAAGCTAATAGTCCCTAATACTAACTGCCTCCGTACCTACCTTATTGTAGAGGTACACTCTCGCCAGGTAACCACTTACCCAGGCAAAACAAAGACTAGGAAACTTGTGGCAGACCAATACTATTAGCCAGGACTACCCTCAGACTATAATACCTACGTAAGAAACTGCAGGGCCTATAGGAGGACCTATATACCTTAGGACAAAACCCTAGGCCTACTGCACCCCCTACTAATTAGTGAACGCTGCTGGCAGCATATCTTTTTTGATTTTAAGTCCTTCCTAACGGATAAAAAGGGCTTCAATAACGTCTTTATAGTTGTTAATTAACTAGGCAAGAGAGCCTTCTCACTACCCTACTATAAAACTGCTACCGTAGCTAACGCAGCAAACCTATACTACCAACACATCTGGCGCGTGTACGGCCTCCTAAAGACGGCTACATTAGATTAAAGACCCCAATTTATCTTAGCCTTTATAGACGAGCTATATAAACTAACCGGCGTTAAGTAAAAGCTCTCTATATCCAGTTACCCACAAACCAATAGTAATACAGAGGTACTAAACCAGTACATTAACCAACGCTTAAGGCCCTTTATCAACCACTACCAGGACAATTGGTCAGAGCTCCTCCCCTATATAGACTTTACACAGGCAATCTTACCGTATAAATCCACTGGCTTCGCACCATATAAGCTAGAGCTAGGATTTAAGCTAAGGCTTCACTTTAACTGGGAGGAATATATATAAGCAACCTTAACACCTTGTAAGAAGCTGACACGACAAGAAGCTTAGGCTTTTATATATAGGACCTAGAACGCAGTTAAATAGGCAAAAAATAACCTAGTAAAGGCCCAAGAGCGGCAGACAAGGCAAGCTAATAGGCACCGTCACGAACTAGACTTTAGAGTAGGTGATCAAGTATACGTTACTAAAAAGGGCTGGGCTACTAACCAACCAAGTATTAAGCTAAATAGACAGCTTATAGGGTCCTATAAGATTCTAGGCATAAAAGGACATTTATATATCATTAACCTACCCCCAAATATAAAGATGTCAAACGTCTTCCATACCAATCGACTATAAAAGGACCCAGATAACCCCCTGCTGGGCTAAAACAGGGAGCTAGAGGAGCTAGTTCTAATTAATAGCGAGCCAAAGTACAAGATTGATAAGATCCTTGCTAGTAGAACCTACCACAGAAGGCTATAGTATAAGGTTAACTGGGTAGGCCACAACCTAGACGACACCTGGTATAACGTAGACGGCTTTATCGGCGCCCCCTATAAGATTAAGACGTTCCACAACAAGAGACCCCATAATGCCGGACCACCCATACGGCTGCTGCAATAGCTAGAGGCGTATTACAAGGACATAGATCTAGAGCCCTTAAAGGAAGATAATAAAGCAAAGAAGGATAGAAGGGCAAGATAGACAAGGAGAGCCTAACTACGAGGATTGAGGGCAATCCTCCTGGCTTAAAGGGGGGTAATGTGACGGTTTGTCTACATAGCTATCATCGAGGCGTCGTCGGTCACGGATCAACGTTGCCCCAACGTTGCCCTAACGTTGCCCCGACGACCGAACATGTACATAGTCGTCTACCGCGCCCCTTTCTTTGAGCCCTTACCTTAGTCTATTCATAATATAGCCCCTTATTGTTGCTTGATCTATTGGATCGCTCCCACGGAAAGCTAGCCATAACACAACGTAATATTATAAGATAGGGGTAATAGCTACAGAACGTATATATTTGGAGAATCTACAAGACGTTACGCGATCGATCGTAAGGGTCAAGGGCGTAAGGAGGTGATATACCTACGCATAGCTGATGTAAGCTATACGCGAGGTATACGCAAGAGTATAGGGCTCTCCTATAGAGGCCCCTATAGTGGGGTTCCGTAACAGGCTTAATCTTAATCTTATAGTTATATAGTTAGTAAGGCGGGAGTATATTAGATACTACCTTAGAGAATACATTCTTAAATTCCTAGTATTAGCGGAGTAATTTCTATTCTACTAGCTCCTTATCTATAAGCTTACTTTCCCTACTAAGCTAGTTATAGGCTAAGGCTTTCTTATCTTTAATTATCTAGTTAATCTTATATAAGCTAGTCGTGAAAGTAATAGTATTAAGCCGTTTTAAGTTCTAATAGAACCCTATAGCGCTAATATAGTAGATATTAACTAGTGGGAGGTTTATAGGTTTCTTTACAGACGTTTTGTAAACTATATTTTACAGTTAAGGGCTTACAACCCTCCTTAACTCCTATTTTATCTTCTATAGGTTATCTTTCTAGTCTATTTATTTAGTACGGCGTTTAATATTCCTTACTGTTCCTTACAGCTATATAAGGTTTAGTCTATCTAGCTAATTACTAGCTTCTTAGGTCCCTAGTATTAGCGGCACAATATTAATAGTTTAGAAGCGTTATAGTATATAAATCCGTTACAGATTAAGCTATATGTTTTTCTTAAATACCTGGTCTCTATATATAGCATTGGCCTAATAAACGGTGTCTATCTATAGCCACATAAGGTTTTCTATTATAATGCTGATTTCCTTTATAAAAGAAGGTGTTAGGGGTAAGGTTTTAGGCTAAATAAGCCGTTTACTCTATATATTAAGCTATAAGCCTAAATAGGCTAGCCATTTTCTTTTTAAGATTATATTATAGCTTCCTAGGTCTATAATAAAAAAGGGGATATTATACTACCTTCGTCCATTAACACGGAGGTAAATCTATAAGATAGTTATAATAGGTAGCCCTATCTATCCATTATACCCATAAATAGAAATTAGTTTGGGCAGTTCTTTAAGGGGTACATTTAGGAAATTAGCTAGCTTTATAGTATATTAGGTGTCTATTAAGGCAAAGGCATTTACTCTAAAGTTAGCTAAAGCAAAGATTAAAACTTAATATCTATTACGGAATAAAGTATAAGGGATAGTATAGCTTCTTCTACTAACTAGCTAACCCAGATTAATATATAACATGTTAATCCCTTTTAACCCTAGAGAGGAGTCTTCCTCTAGGGTTCCTTTTTTTCTAACTCTATACTATCCTCCTAAATTAATAGAATTTTGCCTACTTTTATATTTATTAGGCAATCTTTTATAATATGGCCCTTCTAGCTATAAGAGAAGTAAGTTCCCTAATTGCTAAGGGCCTATATATAGGGGTTGCTATATATAGGCTGGGTATTTGCTAGACCTATAGCAGGACTAGCTATACAGCTAGCTGCTAAACTAGCGGCGGGCTATACAGCTAGTGCTATAGGGGTTGTAGATCTTACTAGGGCGCTGCGGCCCATTCTTATAGTACTTATATTCTAGTTAGTAGAGCTTCTAGTCTTATACTACTTAGTATATGCCTTAATTTAACAGAGGCCCTAGTTAATAGCTAGGTATTAGTCTATAAGTTCCTTAAGCGTCTATATAGTAGTATAAACTGGTAGTATAGCGCGCTATAGGTTTAGGGTAAACTTATTAAAGAGGTCTAGTATTAGATCTTTTTAGGGGATTTAAGCCTATCTAGCTAGGTGTAGAAAGTGGGTCTAAAAGGCCAAGAAGGTTTCTATTATTTTTATATTTAGGCTTTTATAATTAAGCCGGGCGTTTTATACTTTAAAGGGGTCCTTATAAATAGAAGATAGATAGTTAATTATTTCTTTTTTAGAGAGGAAGGGGTCTGCTAAGTCCTGGGCGTATTACGGATATAAGTATATCTATATATTACCGCCAGTGCGGCCAAAGACGTATACTATTCTAGCTTAGGTATTAGGGAAGTGGTCTATATTAACTTTAAGCTTATCCTATAGTTAAAGCTTTTAATTATTAAATATAGGGTTGGTTCCATCTATAAGCAATAAGAGGTTTACAACCTTTACGGATTGCAATAATACTAATGCTATATATTGGGCTAGGGCCTTAAGGACTATAGTAAGTCTCTAGGTATTTAATAACTCCTTACTAGGTATAGGGGTGTCTCTAGTTTTAAGCAGCTCTTAAAGCCATTTAATTTTAGTATTAGCTGCTATAAGCTCTTCCAAGGGGGTTAAGACGGCGACTATTTTACTATTAGAGGTATTTATAGGTCCTACAGCGGCTTTGCCAGCTACTGTGTTTTTTAGCATAGTGGTAAAGGTTTTAGGTAATTTCTAATATTTATTTATTTTCTAGGGATTCTAGTCCATATATATTCTATTCTTAGGTTTTACATTCTATTTATGTTCTTTTAGTTCTGTTCTGTCCTTATAGTCCTATTCTATATCCTTGTTCTATTTATAGTCTTGTAGATATATTTAAGTTCCTTCTTAGGAAGAAAGGGTGGTGACGAGCTTTAGATAATATTAGCGACTTAGTTAATTGAGGCATGAGCATAGCAAGAAGGTCGCGCAAGCCTATATAATTGGATTGTCTATAAACGAGGATCTAAAGCTAGAGAAAGGAAAAGAGAAGAAGGGTAGCGCCGCTTAAGGTTTTATATAATCGTCTAGGTTACGTAACTGTGACTGTCTAAAATAGTAAGAAACTGTCTGCGACTGTCTGTTATAATCCATTGTTTTCCACTACGTAACTATGACTATCTAAAACAGTCTACTATTTTCCACTAGCGCCGTAATAATAAGCTCTCTATATTATTTATATCTCCCCTTTAAAAGTTATTAGTATTAGTTAGAATTATTAAATAGTGTACTCTCTAAGGATTTGCTGGCCTATGTACAATTTCCTACTTAGGTTTAATATCTATATTGCATTAAATTAAGTCTAATTATATAGCTCCAGAGGTAGTCCCTTAATTATCCTTATCTATTAATACTTTAATAAAGCATTTATAAATATATGGGCAAACGTAGGGGTAAGGTAAATAGCTTTTATAGCCAGCTCCTTCCTTCCTATTCTATAAAGTATAATATAATTAAGCCGTAGCTTTAATCGCGTGCGCGTATTCGCTATATTATATATATTAACTTTTCCGCCTATATTATAAGAGACTTAGGTTAGCTTAGGTATGGCTTTCTTCTTAGTTAGAATCTACTCTAGATCCTCCTAGTAAATATCCCTTAAGTAGATATCCCTTAGGTAGATATTCTTTAGTAAAGTCCCTTTCTAACCTAGATTAGAAAGCTCTTACTAGTTAAGGCCTTTTAGTTTATTATTAGCAAGAAGAGGTTAATTAGGTTATAGTATAATATTATAATTGCTAAAGTCACCCCCTAACTAGGAGTTACCCCCTAACTATAAGGCCTTAAAGACCTTATCTACCTTTTAAAATCTTCTAATAATATTTATAGAAAGCCCTAGCAATATATAAGATATTTAAAAGAACTTTTGGAGCTCTTGCTGCACCTGGCCCAAAAAGACCAAACCAACTAAAAGAACCCTGAAAAACACCCTAATAATCCCCTGAGATGCATGCATCACAGGGGAGGCATAGGTGGAACGACGGTGGTACGCAGTCGCGCGTGACCGCCAGACCTATACCTAACAATGGCCCCCCACAACAATAACAAGGATGGGCGAATACTATACTAGAAAGCGGAAATACCCTAATTAAGAAGGCATCTGATAAAATATAAAGCCTTTTGGACGCGTCTAGTATCTGGAACTGTGGGGGAGTATCTGTTAGCTATTATGAACTAATGCAGCTAGCAGAATGGCTCCAGTCTAGCGAACCTTAGGCGCCCCTCTAGCAAACCCTTAATTAAATCCTTTAACGGCTAAACAAAATCGAAGATAAATAAAACCCCCCCCTATAGGCGAACTGCACCTAGGCCGCCGTAGCTGCGCTTTTATAGTATAGGGAACCTACCCCCCTAAAGATAATAACTGGGTATACAATTATAATATAACCAAATATAGAAAAGGCAGAGGAACTTAGGGGATAATTAGAAACAAAAGTTTTTACAGAGATTTGTAAGGAGGTCCACAACGCTGTTGCAGTCCAACACCTTAGGAGTGGAGATATTAGAGTCACCCTAAAGGACCAATAGGTAAAGGAATAGGCTGTAAGGGTAGGGGATAGGCTAGGAGAGCGTATTAGTATAAAAGTGCTTTATGAAGATTACCTAGTTAAAGTCCTATCGGTTCCCATAAGCCTTAGGGTAGAAAGGGGACGCTAGGCGGATAATATAGCAACTATACAGGAGATAGTAAAATAAATGGAACGCCTTATACTAGGATTTGTAATTACCCGGATCTAATAGCTTTAACAGGAAAATATAAACTAAGCATATAATGAGAACAATAAGAGGATATAAGGGGCGCTAGAGACTCGCTAGGGAAATAATAGACGAATATATAGCTCCCTTATTATTAGTGTATATACACCAGGAATGCAAAAACTCTTTATCTAAAAAGGAATAATTATAAATGGCCTTATATATAATATAAGGCTCTATAACCACAGACTACGCCTGGAACGATATTATTGCTGTGTATAATGGGGACATACCCAATCTATATACGCAGCACAGGTGTGCTGCGGCTACTATGTAGGCCCCTATGATACAAGACAATGTATAAATTAAGACTAAATAAAATGCGCGAACTGTCACCGAAGCACACATAAGGCGTGGGAGAGAGAAGGCTGTATTGAATATAGGAGATGGAAGGAAAGGGCTTAACAGCTGTGGGAATAACTGTACGCTAGGTTATATGAATGGAAACAATAGGCGATAAGCTAGGGGGACGTAGGTGTCTTCCCAGCGTTTCCTACCTTTAATACTGGGGGGCTAAGCCAGCTATCCCAAGCTTTAATGGGCTAAAAGCGACGCTGTACAATATCACCAGACTAAATAGGGATATAAGGGACATATAGGACATAAGGAAGAGGACGCCCAGTAGGAAGACCCCTATGGATGGCTATGGTAAGTTTAAGGCCGGGACAATTAAGAATTAGATTTAATGTGGTAAATATAATACACGCAGCTGGCTTATAAGGGGCATATAGCTAACCGGCGAGAACGGGGGAAGAACCGGAGGCAATAACAGACTTAGATTTAGAAAGGCTAGTAGGAATATAAGACACAGGAATAGAAAGCTCTATATAAAATAAGTAGTGGCCAGGGAGTAAATACAGGAGATGGAAGTTCTAAATATTTTAGAGAAAGTGGAAACGGAAGAAGTGAGGAGTAAAGGAGAGGCGAAGGACCCCTGATAGGGGTCCGCCACTTGACCATTATATAGTATAACTGCAGCAATACGAACCACTGTCTAGTAAGGCCCCTACTAGATAGTCTAGACCTAGAGAAACACCATATTCTTGCTATATAAGAGCCGTATTACAATACCTACACATAATTGACATACTGCCCCCAAGGATTTTAGCTCCTGTATGAACTAAAAGCAGCTATACACATATGCTTTATAATCAGCAAAAATATTAGCCTTGCTTTATGGTTATAGCAGGCAGTTAATCTAGATATTGCAGTTATAACCATCCAGACATATAGGGGACTAGTATAAATTATTAATGTCTATAACCCTAGGGTTGAAGGGGTAGCATAGACAGAGAATATTATATCTGTAATAAGCTTGCTAGAAACTGAACACGCGGAGTCTATTCTACTAGGAGATATAAACCTCCACTACCTATGGTAGGGGGGCATCTATGTTGCTGCTAATTGATAGGTAGAGTGCCTACTAAGAGCTATAGACAATGGGGGCCTTAAGCTAGCTACCCCCCTAGGTGCAATTATATGGCAATAGGGCACTGCCAAAAGTATAATTGACCTTATGATTATGGACGAAAACCTATACTAGAGACTTGAAAGGTGCTCCCCTAAAGAAGAATGGGTACTTACCTTAGACTATATCCCTATCCAGATATAACTAGATTTGGACATTAAGGCGCAACTAAATAGTAAAAGATACGTAATAAGGAAGCTTAACATAGATAGCTTTCTTAATATAATTAAACAACAACTTTAAGACTTAGAAGAAATCCACCTAATACCAAACGAGCGAGGCTTATTGGCTACCCCTAAGGAAATTGATTAAAGACTAGAAAGGATCTAGGCAGCAATTAAAAGTAGGCTGAAAGAGCACTGCCTGGTTTCAAAACCAGGCCCCTATACGTGATACGTATGGTCCGTATAGTGCGCGGCCCTTGTAGCCGGCTAATGACGAGCAAGGAGGAAATATATAAGCAGCCATGATTCTGAGGATGAGAGATAATATAAAGACACAAGAAACTAGCTAAAGAATACCCTAAGAAAAAAAGCAAGGAATAACTAGAAATGGTTTATAAACGAATATACTACTAACCTAAGTCTCCCCTATAATAAGGGCCTTTGGACTATAGCGAAATGGGTAAAGAAAAAGGTGGGATGCCTAGTAGAAGATCTATACCTACTACCCCTATAAAGAGCAGGCGAACCACAGGCTATAAGTAATAATGATAAGAAGGCAAAGATCCTTATAGAAAGATTTTTCCCTTAACCGGCTCTAGTAGACCTTAGCGATATTACTGGTAAAACACTGGTGACTTGCTTGAGGGTTAACAGCGACATAACAACTAAAGAAATGGCTAGAACTATTAGCCGCCTCTTAAATAATATAGCACTAGGATTAGATGGGATCCTAAATAAAGCCCTAAAGACCTGTGGACCACTTATAGCACCTTAGCTTGCAGACGTAGCCAGAGCATACTTTGCAATAGGCTACTACCCGCGACTTGGAAGATCTATGACGACGGTTGTCTTATAAAAAGAAGGTAAAGCAGACTACTTAATTTTAGGAAGCTACCGCCCTATTGCCTTAGAAAACACCCTAAGTAAGATCTTAGAAAAGGTTATAGCGGACTACATAGTAGATACGGTAGAGGAACACGCCCTACTACCACAAAGCCAAATAGGGGTAAGAAAGAATTGCTTAATGCTATCAGTACTTACACTACTTGCTGCTACTATTAAAACTGTATGGGCTATGCGAAAGGATTTTATAGTATTAATGCTTAGCCTAGATATTAGCGGCGCCTATAATAATGTACCCTATAAGTGTCTCCTATATATCCTTAGGGTAAAGGGCTTCCTAGAATAGATTATTTAATTTGTTTAAGGATTTATAGGCTAGAAAGAAATATTACTAGTCTTTAGCGGATACTAGAGCCCCCCTATTACAGTTGTAATAGGAATACCATAAGAATTACCTCTATTGCCTATACTCTTCCTCTTCTTTGTAAGCAACCTGCTTGATACCTTTAAGGAAGGGGCGACCTAGGGGATAGGCTTTGTTAATAATATAAACCTAATTATATATGGGCTAATAGCCGCAGAGAACTGTAGGATACTAGAGAAAGCCCATAACACCTATATAGAATAGGTAAGACGATATGGAGTCTAATTCTTACTAGAGAAATACCAGCTAATCTATTTTATAAGAAAACGTAACCAATCTGCAGATCTTTAGCATATAATCTATATCTAAGGCTTTGGGGGTTAACCGGTTCAAGGCCTAAGGGTATTGGGAGTGTGGGTAGATAGTAAGCTCTAGTAGAGCGTATATACGGCATAAGCGGCCTATAAGGGCTAAGTATAGTATATTACCATGTCCAGGATCGTTAATTCTATATGGGGTCCATGCTTCTAGAGGTTATACCTACTATATATAGCAGTTGTCCGGCCAACTATAACGTATAGATCTAGCATTTGGGCCACTGGAGAAACTGAGAAAGGCCCCCCTAAATCACTCCTTAAACTACTTTAAAAGGTCTAAATAGCCTGCCTTAGGAGTATAACAGGTGGGTATAAGCGAACGGCTATAGTACTGCTTAAAAAGGAAGCTAATATTCCCCCCTTATAACTATATATTGAAGCTAATGTAATGTAAAGGGTGCAAAAGGAACGCAACTCTAACGTTATAAAGTATATTAAGATACGCCTAAATAAACTATAGAGGGACCCTAGGGTGCCCTATAGGAGAAGGAACCAACAACCCTAAAGTAGGGAAGATATATTAGGAAAACAGGTAGAGAAAGCAGAAGAAAAATAGTGCGGCGCTAGGGCCCAGGCCTATATAGAGGAGGAAGGGAGACGCGTAAAAGGCTAGTAAAGATAATAGTAAGGAAGAGAAAGGAGCCAAAGTAGAGCATAAAAGAGTACTGGAAAACCATCTACCGTAATATAATACTAGTTGGACCGACGCTGGAGAGACGAATGGGAGTTAAAGGTATAGAGGTAGGCTTAGGCAAGGGGAACCCAAGCCGTAGCATGGGTAATGCTATAGGAGGTAAATACCTAAGGGCTCTAAGAGGGCCTAATAAAGGCAGAAAATACAATGGTAACACTCTTAAGGATAGGAATAATAGGACTAAAAGATTGGCTTTACTGGGTGGGTGTCCTAGTGGGTAGCCTAAGGTGCAAATATGGCTGGCTAAGATAGACACTAAAACACGTAATACTGTTATGCCCCTTACACACCGGCCGAGAAGCAATGCTTTTAGCAGCTGGCATAGAAAACTATAATACACTGCTTTTAATATAGAAAGGCCTTAAGGCGGCTACCCAGTGGCTTATTAGCCAAAATGTGCTAGACCAGTTTTGGGTTGCAAAGGAAATAGTAATAAAAGGTAAAGGGGTGAGTAATAGGCGCCCCCTAATAACTCTACAGAAGTAGAGTACAGTATGTAATACTAGCGCGTCCGTAGGTTTGTTATGGCAGCAGTGGTTCCCAAGGAGGTCAAAAAGTAAGGTAGTAGAGCACTACTGGTGACTCGCAGGCGACTTATAAGCGAGCCCCAAAAGGCGGGGAGACGGATTACGGGGTTTTCTCAAATAGAGTTTTCTCCCCACATGTATATAAGGAGTAGTCCGCGTGGGCCCAATAGGGATCTGAATTGGACGTTAAGCAATGAATAATAATAATAATATTTATAACTGGCTTACTGCTTAGTTTATTATTAGTAAGTAGAAGTTATTTAGGCTATAGTGTAATATTATAATTACTAGTATTACCCCCTAACTGGGAGTTACCCCCTAACTATAAGGCCTAAGAGACTTTATCTTATTCCTATAGTAACTAAAAAGCCTTAGCTTCCTATAAGGCCTAAAAAGCCTTATCTTTTTCCTATAAGACCTAAGTAGCCTTATCTTCTTCCCGCAAGGCTTAAAAAGCCTTATTTTCTTCCTATAGTAACTAAGTAGCCTCTTTCTATAGTAACTAAGAGACCTTTAGTATAGTGTTTTTAGTAGGAAGTTTCTAATAGAATAAATAAATTAAGACTGTTAATGTATGGAATATAGGCTATTTCTATCCTATCTTTAATAAAGTTAATTATATTATAGAGACTATTAAAGAAGGCGCCCTTTCCGCATAGAACACTAAGTAAGATAATATTTATAAAGAAGTTAAAATAGTAATATACTTTAGTAAATATAATTGTATAGGCTGAATAGTTAGTTTAGGCAACTATAGGCTCAACTAATTTAATACTAATAGTCTATATTAAGCTACCTCCTATCTAGATCTAGAAAGGCTAAATTTCCTTATACTATATAAAAAATTTAATATTATTCCCTATATAAATATTTAAGCAACTATTAGCTATTTAGAAGTCCTTAATATTTATTTCTAAAGCTATAGAAGCTAGCCTAATAGCCTATATAGCAAAAATTAAATAGGCCTTAAAGGTTTACTTAAGGTATTTAATATAATCCTTTGCCATTTACTTATGCCCTGGGGTAGTACGGATCTTATTATTAATTATACTAAGAATAACTAAATAGGCTTTACCATCGTCCTCTAATATTTAATTAATAGATATTATAGGCTCTTCTTTCTAAAGCCTTAGGTAGGTAGATAGGCCTATATCTTCTTAAATAATATATAAAAGGCCTTTACTATATAGGTACGCGCAGAGCTGCGTTTAATATTAGTGCTAATTTAAACCATCATTCTTAAGGCGTTAAATGCCTAAATAGTCTTTACCTATAGCAACGCGTAAATAAATTAATTTTAATAATAAAAAATAACTTTAGTATATAGGTATAGTAACCTTTAATATAGCCTATAGTAAGGCGTTAAATAATATAGAATAGTAAGATATAACTTAGTATAGGTATAGTAACCATTAATATAACCTATAGTAAAGTATTAATCTTCTAAACTTTTAAATAGCTAAACTGTAGCGCTTAGTAGTAACCTAGTGCTTATAACCTAATAAACTAAATAATATTAGAAAGAATAAATATAAATATATAAATCTATTTATAAGGAATATAGGCCTATATTAGTACGGAAACTAAAGTAACTGCTATAGAGACCAACTAAAAGCAGAATAAAGAAAGTATGCTTATATAAGCAGAAACCCTATATAAAGGACTCTTCTAGAGCCATTATTATACCCCTTAATACTCCACTAAAATAGAAGCAGATCCTTTCTAAATTAATATTAAACTTATTAATATATAAAATAAATACCTTATAATTCTCTAAGTGTACTATAGGTCCTATTTAACCTCTTCTTAAGCTATAATTAATTGTCTGTTATAAGCTCTCTATATTATTTATATCTCCCCTTTAAAAGTTATTAGTATTAGTTAGAATTATTAAATAGCGTACTATTTAAGGATTTGCCTGTTACGGCGCTGGTGGAAAACGGTAGATTGTGGCAGACAATCGCAGACAGTTGCAGTTACGTGACTAGACAATCATATAAAACCTTAAGCGGCGCTACCCTTCTTCTCTTTTCCTTTCTCTAGCTTTAGATCCTCGTTTATAGACAATCCAATTATATAGGCTTGTATGCGTCTGTATAATTATAGCACCTATTGTACCAACCGCGTGCCTACGCGTTCGGTACGCCAGGTACGCGTTTACGCGTTCGGTGCACTAACCACTCGCTTACGCGTCTGGTGCACTTATAAAGCACTGACTAATTAGGGGGAGGACGCATTAGTATATAAACCACGTAGTCTGCTTTATACAATCGACAGTCACTATCCAAACAAGCATATAATACTACATGTATTTTGTGCCCGTGGATATAACTCACTCGTGCTATTAAGTTAGTACGAACACTGATTAGTAAGCGCGTATAGATTAGCAATTACTTGACACCTCCCACCAAGCAATATATATAACAGCGACCACCCGTTTAGACTCCTAGTACGACCTGCTAGAAGGTTGGAAGTCAGGGATTACGGACTATTACCAACTCTATATACTTATTTAAGTCTTAGTACGGTTTACTGGAAGTTATAGACGCGAATATAGACCTTTACGGAACCCCCTATTCTTAACCCTCTTTAAACCTCAAACCCCTATTCCTACTACACCCTCCCTTAATACCCCTAACCTCTTTTTGGACCCCTTACGGAGACCCCTACCCTTCTACGAACTGTTACGGACCCGTTAATTACCTTTACGGACCACTATAAGACCCCTTAAACTGTTACGGACCCGCTAATCGATTTTATGGACCGTTACAAGACCTCCCCCACCCGCTATAAGCTACTACGACCCGCCACAGCTTATATAGATATATAACGCTATATAATATAGCAGATATAAGCAAGCAAATTAGTAAAGGTTAAAAGAAGTGGAGTTAAGGAGTTAACCTTACGTCTACGGACGACGTTAACGACTACATTAATTTCAAAATCCTTGAATATGGACACTATAAGCTTCTGAACAACGACCTATGGGAGCAATATAAGGAAGACTTTGCGGACTTTACGGAAGCTATTCTTAAGGCTTGTAACCCTACTGCCATCTGTAACCTACGAACCCTTTTACGTCACCAAGGTGTATGGGTTAAAAAGGATAAACGAGTTACTATTGCACGGTCCTTATACAATATAATACAAGAGGAGGACCAAACGGAATAGACTAAAGAGAAAATCCTAGACCAGGTTAAAGCTATAAATAATCTCTTTACTTCTCCCAAACTTAATGGCATCGCTGGCCTTATACCTGACCTACTTAACTAAATTCGTCCTATAAACCCAAGCGATTTTGGAATTGATTTTACGGGCCAAAGCACACCTAGTACCCAAGTTACGGACTATAATACCCCCGTAAACCAAAATACGGACTAAAACCCTTCTATTAACAAAGCTATAGATCCGCAACCTGCCCAAGTCATAGATCCGCAAGCTATATATCCGCAAACTATATATCCGTAAGCCATATATCCGTAAGCCACAGATCCGCAAGTTATAGATCCGTAACGCACCTAAGTAAAGACCTATGGCAAGGAGCTAGCCAACCTAGCTAAGCTCTACACCGACGAATCTAAGTATAGCGGTGAAAATGATAACTTTAACTTCAAACTAACCATTTTTACGGACCTCTGTTAGAAGGCTAATATTCCTAAATAGGAGTTTAGCCAAGCCTACTCTACTATACTGCGCGGCCTAGCACTTGACCACTACTATACCAACCTTAAGAGTAACCCCCTTGGTGTTCCCTTTAACAAGCTATATAAAGCTACCCATAACTACTTTAAAGGACTAGAATATAAGCGTGATATTCTTACCTAATGGAATGCAACCAAGCTATGGACCGTAATCGACAAGAACACTGAAAAATTAACTATAGAGTGCCTGTAAATTCTTATTAAAGACCTCTGGCACCTATAGCACGGCCTTGACGCTAAGCTTCGAACAGACGACTTCCTGTATAATAAACTTATTACGGCCTGCCAAGAAGTAGAGCCCTGCAAGTACGCCTACTATAAGCCTGCAGATACCTTAGCTGGCCTTATTAATGATCTACGCTCCTCTATTATAACGTATAAAGTCTTAAACCCACCAGGCAGCACGCAAGCCTTTATTACAGATATTTAATATCCGCAAACAGACTTAGACGTCTACTTTACGGACCGCCACTACCGCCAGCAGTACCTGTACCGACTAAGTCCTACCTATAACCCCCGCAGCAACCCCTGTACGAAAACATACCCCCGCAGACAAACTAGCCAGAAGTGCTTTATGTGCGGCAAGAAAGGATATTGGTCTATAAGGTATACCCAGGAAGAACGTAATAAGTCCAGGAAGAGACTTGATAGCCATATCAGCCAGTTTATTTTAGAATACGAAGAAAAGGAAGCAGAAGAGCCCCCTAATAAGTTAATAGAAGCCCTTATAATTAACTTTAACTTAGACGCTTAGGAATAAGAGACCTTAGAGACATTCCTAACCACTTTTAGACCTTTTATGGATAGCCAAGCCTTTAATATCACGACTGTATTAGCTAACCGTTCCTTTATACACTTAGTTGCGCCTAAAAACCATTCCGCAAGCACCCCTATTACGGATGTTATAGATTATAAGCAGGACCCATTTGCATATATTACCACAGAACGCTATACCCCCAAGGAATTCTACAGTGTTATAATTGATATAGGCGCCTCTAAGAAGTCTACTATAGGTTACGGACAATACCTTGCATATAGGACCACCGCAAATAATAATACGGATATTAACACTATGCAAACTAGGGCCGTAAATGTCCAATTTGGCATTGGCTTAACTGCATTAATTAGATCAGTTATAGTTAAGACCCTAATTGGCCTAGTTAACTTCTATATAGTAAAAGCAGACACCCCTTTCTTACTTTGCCTTGCGGATATAGATAGGTTATAGGTTTACTATAACAATATTACGGATACCTTAATTGGCCCTATAACTGCCTTAGGAAGCAAGCATGTTACCCTGCCAATTATACAACAATTTGGACACCCGTTCCTTATATGGGGAGAGACTTTACAGACCTATATTTAGGAATCTTTTAACTATAACCCGTGCTACCTTACCAGTACGGAGATCCACCGTTTATATCATCGTTTTAGCTACCCGTCAGCCGAAAAGCTATATAGAGTCCTTAAACGCTCTGGACACGACGACGTCAATAGGAAGGCAGTTAATTACCTAACTAAATACTGCTCCTACTGCCAGAAATACGGACGTTCCCTAGGCCGATTTAAGTTCACCCTTTATAAGGATCTTAACTTCAACCATTTAGTGTACGTAGACATTATGTACATTAACGGCAGCCCAGTATTACATATAATTAATAAGGCAACCCGCTATCAAGCCGCCCGTTAGTTGCAAAATATATCCATAAAGCACACTTGGGATATTTTACGGACCTGCTGGATTGACACGTATATTAGACCTCCTAAGTATATTACCTATAACGCTGGTAGGAACTTCATCAGCAAGAAATTCCAGCAGTATGCTACGGCCATGGCTATATCAACAAAAGCCGTTCCAGTTAAGGCGTATTGGTCTATTAGACTTGTTAAGCGAGCTTATCCAGCCCTATAGAGAGCTTACCAGATTATTACAGACGAGTGCAAGAACATCTAAAAGGAACTGGCTCTATAAATAGCCATAAAAGCCGTTAACGATACTGCTAGCCTGGATGAACTAGTACCTACCCTCTTAGTCTATGGAGCCTACCTAAGGATAAGTAACCTAAATCCTCCTGCCCCGTCTATTATGGAACAAGCAGCTGCAATACGGAAGGCGATGGCTAAGATAGTCAAGCTATGGGCTAAATAAGCTGTTAATAACGCCCTATACCACTATAACGGACCCAACACGACCCTAGTACACAACCTCCCGCTTAATTCTGAAGTCCTTATATGGCGTAAAAGCGGCAAGTGGACCAAACCCTACCGTTTACTGGCTGTAGAAAATGAGATGTGCTATATATAACTTCCTAGCGGCCCGACTAGCTTTAGGAGCACGTCTATAAAACCCTACTTTTAGCCCGAAGACACCTATGACGTCGAGCTAGATAAACTAGAAGCAACTACTAAGCCAGATAAACCGGAGGTAACTGCCAAACTAGACAAACTAGAAGCGACTATTAAACTAGACGAGCTAGAAGCACCCTTGCCTACCCTAGAAGTCCTCCAGAAACCTACTAAACCCACTATACCTACTATAAAGCGCGGTTAAGGACGCCCCTAAAAGCACCCTGTAATTAAGAATACTATAATGGAGACTTACCTAACCTCCGCAGGAATATCCGCAAGGCAATCTCTGTCTGCGGATATATTAGTTCTAGTATAGGAAACCCCCTTTACGGACTCACGACGTAAAGAGATCAACGGACTACTTAAAAAGGGCGTCTTTGCGGTTATAATAGAGAAAGACGTTCCGCAAGGCGTCCGTATATTTAACTTACGCTTTATTAACGAAATTAAGCACCTAGGTACTGATAAAGCTTTTAAAAAATTAAGGCTTGTTATATAAGCCTATAATAACTAAGGGAAGGGCTTAGTCCTTATGCAATTACCTATAATTTAACAAGTCAGCTAACGGATTATACTTGCACTTACGCCTGGACTACAGTAAAGCAAACCCGTAGCTCTTTACCTATAGGACATCTCACAAGCCTATATGCAGTCTAATACCTACCTAAGTAGGGACATCTTTATACGGCTACCCCCCAAGCTTAACCTATAACCAGGAACAATCCTACGGGTTATAAAACCTCTGTACGGAGTACCAGAAGCTGGAAACCATTGGTTTAAGATATACTACTAGCACCACGTTAGTAAACTTAAAATGGAATAGTTGACCTACAACCCCTGCCTCCTATACAGCTTATTAAACGGCCTTGGTATCGTTAGACTCTAAATAGATAATACCCTATTCCTAGTAGACTAGACCTTTGCGGACGCTAAAGAAACTAAACTACAAAAGGCCAAGTTCTTAGCAAAGCCGTAAAAGTAGCTAACTGAGTAGAATCTAATCAAGTTTAATGGAGGCCTAATTATATAAAAGGGCAACCTAATTAAGCTGACTTAGGAACACCAAGCCTAAAACCTAAAGCCTATTATAGCAAAGCCTACGGACCTTACTAGTTCCCGCGGAGAGACCCGTAAGACCGTAAATATAAAGGACCAATACGCTGCATAGCGTGTAAGAGGCGCCTATATAGCCACAGTCTACCAACCCGAATCTGCCTATGACTTGTCCTTTGCGGCCCAGGCAGTAAATCCGTAAGAAGAAAATATTAAGCAGCTTAATAAGCGCATTTAATAGCAAATTAATAATGTAATAAGAGGACTTACTTTTATACCACTAGACCTAAATTCCCTTAGTGTAATAGCATTTACAAATGCCTTCTTTACTAATAACAAAGACCTATCATTATAAATTGGCTTTGTAATTGTACTTACGGACCGTAATTAGGACGCAAATATACTGCACTAGTCTTTAATTAAGTGTAAATAAGTAACCCGCAGTGTACTAGCTTCTAAGCTATATGCACTAGCCTATAACTTTAATATAGCAGCCGCAATCAAATCAACGGTCCAGAAGATTCTATAACTGGAGCAGTTACCCCTAGTTCTATACACTAATTTAAAGTCCCTCTACAACTGCCTAGTTAAACTAGGTACAACACAAGAGAAGAGGCTTATAGTCGACCTTATATACTTATATTAGGCCTACGAACGGCGCGAGATTATGGAGGTTAAATAGATTAGCAGCGGAGACAACCTAGCAGACGCTATGACTAAGGCAAAGCTATATTAAGCTCTTAAAACCCTAATTAACACAAATAAGCTTAACCTAGAAGTCACAGAATGGGTAAAACGGGACTAACGGAGCACCTACGGTACGTCTACGGCCCATTGGAAGGCCGTACGGCTCATTATACAGTACAGGTGGAAAACGGTAGAAAGCTATGGTGGAACTTAGTGGACTCACGTAACCTGCCAAATTTTGTAGGGTAGTCGAATTAACCAATCACGATTTTCCATCCCCGGGATAGAAAATCGCCATTGGCTCGCTTAGCACTAGCGCCTTGGCGGCCCTCACGATCTGACTTATAGCTCGTCTACTGCCCGTTAAAAGGCCGTACGGTTCATTCTACGGACCGTAAGCAGAACTTACGGCCAGCTTAGGGCACCGTTTGGAAGGCAGCTTAGACGGCACCTTAGGGGAGATTTCCTATATATTTTTCTTTTATGTTTTATAGTTCTATTAAAGCAATTACGGAGGCTGTATACAAGTGGTTTCATTTTTTAAGTACCGCTAGTGTATAATTATAGCACCTATCGTACCAACCGCGTGCCTACGCGTTCGGTACGCCAGGTACGCGTTTACGCGTTCGGTGCACCAACCACTCGCTTACGCGTCTGGTGCACTTATGAAGCACTGACTAATTAGGGGGAGGACGTATCAGTATATAGACCACATAGTCTGCTTTATACAATCGACAGTTACCATCCAAACAAGCATACAATACTACATATATTTCGTGCCCGTGGATACGACTCACTTGTGCTATTAAGTTAGTACGAACAGCGTCCTTCTTGCTATGCTTATACCTTAATTAACTAAGTCGCTAATATTATCTAAAGCTTATACTACTCTTTCTTTCTAAAAAGGAACTTAAATATATTTATAAGGACACAGAATAGGACCCTAAGGATATTACTAGGACTATAAGGACAGGATAAAACTAAAAGAATATAAATAGAACGTAAAACCTAAGAATAGGACATATATGGACCAGAACCCCTAAAAAATAAACAAATACTAGAAATTACCTAAAACCCCTACTACTATACTAAGAAATATAGCAGCTGGTAAAGCCGCTATAGGATCTATAAATACCTCTAATGGTAAACCAGTTGCCGTTTTAACCTCCTAGGAAAAGCTTATAGCAGCTAATACTAAAATTAAATAGCTTTAAGAGCTGCTTAAAACTAGAGACACTCCTATACCTAGTAAGGAGTTATTAGACACCTATAGACTTGCTATAGTCCTTAATGCCCTAGCCTAACGTATAGTATTAGTATTATTATAGTCCGCGAAGGTTATGGACCCCCTATTACTTATAAACGGAACTAACCCTATATTTAATAATTAGAAGCTTTAACTATAAGATAAGCTTAAAGTTAATATAGACCACTTCCCTAATACCTAAGCTAGAATAGTATACGTCTTTGGCCGCACCGGCGGTAATATATAGATACACTTATATCCGTAATACGCCCAGGACTTAGCAGACCTATTTTTTACACCTAGCTGGCCAGGCCTAAATCCACTAGGAAGATCTGCTATTAGACCTATTTAATAAGCTTACCTTAGACCTATAGTAAGCTATACTATTAGTCTTTACTACTATATAGACGCTAAAGGAACTAATAGACTAGTACTTAGCTATTAATTAAGGCCTCTATTAAATTAAAGTATGTGCTAAGTAATATAAAGCTAGAAACCCTTTAAACTAGACTATAAGTAATATAAGAATAGCCAATAGTGCCCTAGTATAGGCCGTAACTCCTATAGCACTAACTATTTAGCCCGCTGTTAATTTAGCAGCTAGTTATATAGCTAGTCCTATTATAGGCCTAGTATAGACTTGGCCTATATATAGTAACCCCTATAGGTAAGCCCTTAGTAATTAAGGAGCTTGCTTTTTATATAGCTAAAAAGACTACTTTATAAGGGACTGCCTAATAGCGGCTAAGATAAATAAGGTCCTATTAATTTAGGAGGATAGTATAGAGCTATAAAAAAAGGAACCCTAGAGAAAAACTCCTCTCTAGAGTTAAAAGGGATTAATATATTATATATTAATCTAGGTTAGCTAGTTAGTAAAAGAAGCTATACTATCCCTTATACTTTATTCCGTAATAGATATTAAGTTTTAACCTCTGCTTTAGCTAACTTAGAAGCAAATACCTTTACCTTAATTAATATAAAGTGTGCTATAAAACTGGCTGACTTTTTAAATGCGCCTTTAGAAAAACTGCCTAAGCTAATTTCTATTTATAGATATAACGAATAGGTAGGACCACCTATTATAACCATTTTAGAGATCTATCTCTGTATTAATGGATAAAGATAGTATAATATTCCCTTCCTTATTATGGACCTTAGAAGCTATAATATAATCTTAGGAAGAAAATGGCTAGCCTATTTAGGCTTATAGCTTAACATATAGAACAGACGGCTTATTTGGCCTAAAATTATGCCCCTAACACCTTCCTTTATAAAAGAAATTAGTATTATAATAGAGAGCCTTATTCGGCTATAGATAAACACCGTCTACTAGGCTAACGCTATATATAGGGACTAGGCTTTTAAAAAGGATATATAGCTTAACTCGCAACGGATCTATATACTATGCCGCCCCCAGACTACCTATGTTATGCCACCCGCACTAGAGATTAAAAAAGTTAGTAAAAGGCTAGCGGAGCTCCCTGTAGGGAACTTAGGCCCTATATAGTTATAAAGAATAGTAAGGAGTATTAGACGCTATACTAAATATATAGACTAGAAGGATAACTTATAGAAAATGGAATATGAGCTAAAGAAGATTATAAACCCTATACTGCAAAATACGGCCCAATAAAAGTCTATAAAGAAACTTATGGACCTTCCCCTAGTTAATATCTGCTGTATTGGCGCCGTAGGATTTTACTAGAACTTGGTTTAACCTAATACTATTGCCTTTACCACTAGCTTATATAAAATTAATCAAATAATTAAGGAAAAGAAAAGCGAGCTTAGTGGATAGTAAAGTAAGCTTATAGATAAGGAGCTGGTAGAACAGAAACTACCCTATTAACACTAGAAATTTAAGGGCGTATTCTCTAAGGCAGTGTCTAATATGCTCCCGCCCCACTGACTATATAACTATAAGATTGAGATTAAGCTAGACAAGGAAAACATACTTAGCTATAGCCCCCTTTATTAGCAGTTTACTGCTAAGTTATAGGCTATAAAATAGTACCTTATTAATAACCTAAATAAGGGTTTTATTAAGCCTAGTTAAGCCCCTTTTAACTCGCCTATTCTCTTTACTAAAAAGCTAAATAAAGAACTTTGTTTCTATATAGACTACTATAAGCTTAATAATATAACCCGCAAGGACCGCTACCTACTACCCTTACTTAATAAGACTCTAACCTAAATAAGTAGAGCTAAGATCTTTACTAAGCTTAATATCTGTTAGGCCTTTTACTAGATTAGAATAGACCCTAAATTAAAAAATCTTACTATATTTTGGACCCGTTACAGAATATATAAATATAAAGTACTTCTTTTTAGACTAACCAATAGACTAGCTATATACTAGCGATATATAAATTATATACTCTTTAACTACCTTAATAACTTCTATACGGCCTACCTAGATAATATTATAATCTACTTTAAGAATAAGTTAGAATACGAGGAGTATGTCTATAAAGTCCTATAATGGCTCCGCGAGGCTAGCCTCTAGGCTAATATTAGAAAATTAGAATTTAGTATTAAGCGTATAAAGTACCTAGGGTTTATTATTAGTATAGACGGAATTAAGGCAGACCTAGAAAAGATAGCTATAATTAACTAATAGGTACCCCTAAGGACTATAAAGGGGGTGTAGTTATTTCTAGGGTTCTATAACTTCTACTAACGCTTTATTAAGAACTATAGTAAGATTGCCTAGCCTCTAAGCCTACTTACCTATAGGGACTAACCCTTTTACTTTAATACCGTATATATACAGGCCTTTAATAAGCTTAAGAAACAACTAATCTCTGCTCCCTTACTCGCCTACTTTAATCTAGAACGGCCCTTAATACTAGAGACTAATGCCTTAGATAGTATTATAGCTAGCGTTTACTCCTAAAAGTAAACAGATGGAGAATGGTACCCTATTGCTTACTATTTGAAGACTATAGTAGATACTAAGCTGAACTACCATATCTACAACAAAGAAATGCTGGCTATTATCTTTAGCTTTTAGCACTGGCGTATATAGCTAGAAGGGACCCCTAAGCCTATCTAGGTAGTCTCTAATTATAAGGCCTTAGAATATTTTATAATAATAAAGGCCCTTATAGTCTAATAGGCACGCTAGGTAGATATTCTATCCTAGTTTAACTTTCTAATTATATACTAGCTAGGCGCTATACATTATATAGACGCCCTTATAAGGTATAGATAGGACCTAGATATTATTATAACTAGAATACCTTAACCTCTAGATATAAATAGAGCTAAATATAGACCCTTTAGATACTAAGATATATCCTATTAACTCTATAGAACTTAACCTTATTAATAAACTACTATAGGTAAACTATACGGCCCCTTCTTTATAAAAGTACCGTAAAAAGGTAAAGGATACTACTAGCCTATAGTCCCTTAAAAATGGACTACTTAAGCACTAAGAACGGCTAGTAGTGGCAAAGGAATAGAATTTATAGACTTAGCTTATTGCCAAAGTATATACCTAGGTCTCTATAGCCTATCCTAGAAAAAATAAGACCTATAGAATTATTAGCAACCGCTACTACTAGCCTAAAATAGTTATAGATATTAACCGCTATATATAAAACTGTAATAACTACTATAGGTTTATAATTTCATAAGATAAAGCCCTAGGGCTATTAAAGCCACTTCTAATACTAGAACGCCCCTAGTAGTATATCTCTATAGACTTTTATAAGTTACCTATAGACCGCAATAGATATAATATGGTTATAATCCTAGTTAGCCGCTTTAGCAAGTATCTATTCTTAATCCCCTATTATAAGAATATTAATACTAAAGAGGCGGCCTAACTATATATCTACTATATCTACTAAATTTACGGACTACTAGATACTATTATATCTAATTATAGGCCGCAGTTTATATTAGCCTTTTAGAATAAGTTTACCTAAATCCTAGGTATTAGGCTAAAGCTCTCTACGGCATACTACTCCTAGATAGACAGTTAGACAGAGATTATAAATTAATACTTAGACTAGAGACTCCGGCCCTTTATTAACTACTTTTAGAACAACTAGAGTAAACTACTACCTATAATAGACTACGCCTAGGCAACCCTACCCTATAACTCTACAGGGTTTGCACCTATTTAGCTAAAAATGGGATACTTACCCTATATAAGCTTTAACTAGAAGAGACTAAAAGGACTATAAACTATATATAAAAAACTATTTTATAAGGAAGTATAGCAGTATGCTAAACGCTTAAAAGAAATATAAACGGTAGCCTATAAAAACCTAGAGAAAGCCTAGAAATTAATAAAATAATAGGTAAATAAGTATAGACGCGAGCCTAACTTTACCGTAGGCAATAGGGTCTAGGTTATAATAAAGAACTAAAAAATAAAACAGCCTAGCTGTAAGCTAGACTATAAGATAGTAGAACTATATAAGATCCTTAATAAAGAAGGCAACTTATACAAGGTTAAACTTCTAGACTTAATTAAAGTCTACCCTATTTTCTTACCAGATAAGCTATAAAAAGCTATAAATAACCCACTACCTAGATAAAAGAATAAGCCTCCACTACTAATTTAAGTTAATAGCAATAATAAATGGGAAGTTAATAAAATACTAGCCTATAAACTAGTATAAGGAACGCTAAAATACTGTGTTTAATGGAAAGGTTATAATCTAGACCTAACCTAGTACTCTACCTAGAAGCTTAAAGAATTCTATAACTAATACCCTAATAAGCTAGGACCCCTAAAGTATCTAAATAAGTAAATAGAGTGCTAGTATAGCAAAGATAATAAGCTACCTATTAAGCATAAAGATAAGAATACCCTATGGACATAATATGGACATACAAAGCCTAAGGGCAGGCTTTTTTAGAAGGGGGGGTAATGTTATAGCGCTAGTAGAAAACGGTGGATTGTGGCGGATAATCGCAGATAGTTTCTTACGGTTTTAGACAGTCGCAGTCACGTGACTAGACGATCGTATAAAACCTTAAGCGGCGCTACCCTTCTTCTCTTTTCCTTTCTCTAGCTTTAGATCCTCGTTTATAGACAATCCAATTATATAGGCTTGCATGCATCCTTCTTGCTGTGCTTATGCCTTAATTGACTAAGTCGCTAACATTGCCGGCCTATATATAATTTCCTACTTAGGTTTAATATCTATATTATATTAAATTAAGTCTAATTATATAGCTCCAAAGGTAGTCCCTTAATTATTTTTATCCACTAATACTTTAATAGAGTATTTATAAATGCGTAAGCGAATATAGGGGTAAGGTAAATAGCTTTTATAGCTAGCTCCTTCTTCCTATTCTATAGAGTATAGTATAATTAAGCCGTGGCTTTAATCGCGTATGCGTGTTTACTATATTATATATATTAACTTTTCCGCCTATATTATAAGAGACTTAGGTTGGCCTAGGTATAGCTTTCTCCTTAATTAGAATCTACTCTAGATCCTCCTAGTAGATATTTCTTAAGTAAATATCCCTTAGCGAAGTCCCTTTCTAACCTAAATTAGAAAGCTATTGCTAGTTAAGGCCTTCTAGTTTATTATTAGTAAAAAGAGGTTAATTAGGTTATAGTACAATATTATAATCACCAGAGTCACCCCCTAACTATAAGGCCCTAGAGACCTTATCTACCTCTTAAAATATTTTAATAATATCTATAACTAGCTCACTGCTTAGTTTATTATTAGTAAGTAGAGGTTATTTAGGCTACGGTGCAATATTATAATTACTAGTATCACCCCCTAACTATAAGGCCTAAGAGATCTTGTTTTATTTCTATAGTAACCAAAAAGCCTTATCTTCTTCCTATAGTAACTAAATAGCCTCTTCCTGTAGTAACTAAGAGACCTCTAGTATAGTATCCTTAGTAGGAAGTTCCTAATAGAGGCGCGGTTATTTAGAGTTGTCTAATAGGATAAATAAATTAAGACCGTTAATATATAGAATATAGGCTATTTCTGTCCTATCTTTAATAAAGTTAATTATATTATAGAGACTATTAAAGAAGGCGCCCTTTCCGCATAAAACACTAAGTAAGATAATATTTATAAAGAAGTTAAGATAGTAATATACTTTAGTAAATATAATTATATAGGCTAAGTAGTTAGTTTAGGCGACTATAAGCTTAACTAATTTAACACCAATAGCCTATATTAAGCCACCTCCCGTCCAGATCTAAAAAGGCTAAATTTCCTTATACTATATAAACTTCTTAATATCGTTCCCTATATAAATATTTAAGTAACTATTGGCTATCCAGGAGTCCTTAATATTTATTCCTAAAGCTATAGAAGCTAGCCTAATGGCCTATATAGCAAAAATTAAACGGACCTTAAAGGTTTGCTTAAGGTATTTAATATAATCCTTTGCCGTCTGCTTATACCCTAGGGTAGTACGGATTTTATTATTAATTATACCAAGAATAACTAAATAGGCTTTGCCGTCGTCCTCTAGTATTTAATTAATAGATATTATGGGCTCTTCTTTCTAAAGCCTTGGGTAGGTAAGTGGGCCTATATCTTCTTAAATAACGTACAGAAGGCCTTTACCACGTAGGTACGCGCAGAGCTGCGTCCAATATTAGTGCTAATTTAAACCGTCGTTCTTAAAGCGTTAAATGCCTAAATAGTCTTTACCTATAGCAACGCGTAAATAAACAAATTTAATGCGTAAATAAATAAATTTTAATAATAAGAAATAACTTTAGTATGTAGGTATAGTAACCTTTAATATAGCCTATAGTAAGGCGTTAAATAATATAGAACAGTAAGATATGACTTAGCATGGGTGTGGTAACCCTTAATGCAACCTATAGTAAGGTGTTAATCTTCTGAACTTTTAAACAGCTAAACTGTGGCGCTTGGTAGCAACCTGGTGCTCATAACCTAATGAACTAAATGATATTGGAAAGAATGAATGTGAATATATGAATCTATCTACGAGGAATATAGGCCTTAACATAGGCCTATATTGGTACGGAAACCGAAGTGACTGCTACGGAGACCGACCAAAAGCGGAACAAAGGAAGTCTGCTTATGTAAGCAGGAAACCCGTGTGGAGGACTCTTCCAGAGCCATCGTCAGGATGACCTCTATCAGAGGAATGAATAGCTGTTTAAGAGAGTAGGGCATTCAGAGACACTGGGGCGGAGATGAAGGCAGAAACTAGTTAACCGTCTTTGTCTGGGATGGTTACCAGAGATTGGATAGCTGGGTCCTGAATATGGGGTTTCGTAAGTAGGTCCGTTGTTGAAAGTATATTCTGAATAATTTCGAGTACCGGTATCTAGGTTTGAAGCTTGGTCAAGGAGTGTTCACAAATGTTTAGCTGGATTCTGAGCTGGGAGGTTGTAGCAAGTGTAATGTACTGTATCTCATCTCGACATATCCCGGCTGGTATCATTTTCTTGTGTTATAGCAACCATTTGCCGAGTCTGCATATCGTAAGCGGACTGCAGAGTAACTTCGCGGTAAAACCCTGTCCAGAAAGTACATGGGATTTTAGATCGGACCATAGATGACAAAAAGCATTCCTGAACTTGCGAAAGCACAATGCTGTCCCACCCTCCTTTTCGTATGAGTCTTTTAAGGCCCCCCTTTACCTATCATACATATGTAATCGTTCAATGCATTAATCATGTACACTCTGTCCTTTGAGGCAAGCAGTCCCGCACCTCATGCACCCTCTCGCATAATACAGACCGCTCAGGCCAGCATCTCCACACGGCACTGGATGTAAAATGGTGCGAGAGGGAGAAGCAACCTCCAAATGCATCTCTTTCACCGCTTCAAGGGCTGTTGTGAGTAGCAGCTAATTAGCGCATCCAGCCCTCCGCGACACCCAGCAGGAGGTCCCACCGCTTAATCGTCTCCGCTCCTACCAACCCCGCTATCAGCGCCCACTCCGACTTCGTCGTCCTACGGCCCACTTGAACTGCGCACACCATCCTTCCCCCGCCAAAGGCCCTTTCTTCCCTCCGTTCTCACGGACCGTCCCCACCTCTAGTAGTTCCTGTTTCGCCTTGTCGCATGCCTCTCTGACTTGCGCCGCACTCCACGGTGGACCCCCGACCTCGCCTCCGTATCTTGTTAGTAGCCGTAAGCATGTTGCTTCTAGCCCTTCCATGACGCATACAAGAAACATCTTGCCAATCGCTTTTTGCTTCTCGTCTTCGTGCCAGGTCCCGATTGGGACATTAACCTGCGTGATGCGGACGTCAGTGAAGCCGGCTGCTTCAAGGAGGGACGTCGTGATGTGCGCGGTTCCGAGCACTTTACCGGAGGTTCGAGCTGCTTGCACGGTCGCGTTGTAGAGCACTCTTAAATTCGGGAATGTTTTCGCAGGCATTTTCCGAGACTTCCCTTTTGCGGTGGTAGAACAGGAGGCGGATGCTAGGCTGTCGTCGGGCTCATGGATTTCGATTTCGTAGTCTGCAACTTCCACCCAGCCGCCTGGAGCAAGGCTTTTGTAGATTTCCTTGTAGACGGCGGGCCAGTTTGCGAAGGCGCCTTTGAGACCGCGAAGGTGGATGAAATCGAAAGGCTCGGAGAAGTTCCAGCCGATGAGGGGCTCTACGAGGGTGTATAGGTCGAAACGTGGAGGTGGAGGGGAGGCTTCTACGGTCTGTTTTTGTTTGCCTTTTGAGGAGAGACTTGGTACTTGCTGAGAAGATTCGTCGGTGTGTTGGGTGGCAGTGCTCCCTGTGCTTCGCGCAGCAGCAGCAGCAATTGCTTTTTTGTGCTTTGAGGAGTCCTCTGTGGTATTTATAACACGTTGCTCTTGACCGTCTCTCTTGCTCGCTTCTAGCTCTAGCGCCTCTATTCCTACCTGAGACTCACCTATTCCACCTTCCATACTCCATATATCCAAGTCGTCAATTTCCCATCGCACCCCCCTTTCCTCTACTTCTGCACCTAAAGTGCCACTCCCCTCCCTCCCATTCGATTCCACGGCTTCGACATCCCACACCGCCAAATCAATCCCCACGACATCTGCATAGGGAAAACGGTCGGCAATTCCAACAGCCCAGTCGCCAGGCCCAGTGCCAAGATCCAAGATCCGGGTAACGGCAGCAGTGATAGGTGCGGTTGTGAGCGCACCTGAAAGTGCAGAAAGGTAGACTTGGTGGAGAACTGATAAGCGAGTTTGCTCGACAGCATCGCAGGGCATGAAGTATGAAGCGTTTGGATAGGTGCGGGAGTTTTCAGTGACGGTAGTTAGATCGGTGGAGTGTAGGGTGCGGGTTGAGATTCTAGGGATAGGATGTTAGCATGCTTTACGAGGCCAGGGAATGGAGGAGATGGAAAGTAATAGGTCGCTGTGCGGATTTGCGTTGGTGCGAGACTAGTGCCGTGGGATGCATGTGAATTTGAAGATAGCGCTGAGAAGTAGGGGAGAAAAGGCAACGATAGACAGTTCGATAGAATTGAAGAGAAAGAGAAATGATTGTCTTACATAGACGATGTGGAAGTGCCCGACGACTCCGAGTCTCCCCTTCCACGTTTCTGTGTGGCTGTACGAGCATCTGCCGGATTGTCGGGTGGTGGCGGGTCCTCCTCCATGGCCACGGGTCCGGGAGCCAGTACAACTAGTTTCAACGTCCCTCGTTGTCCTCATAAAATTATTACGGAGGACGAAATAGTAACCCACAGATTTTGGAGCTATGATTAGACTTGTAAGTCGTTTGGAGCCAGAGACGGCGCTGAGAATATAGCGTGACGCAGTAGGCAGTATGAGTGCTGCAGGTCGCCCTTTCTGCACCTGGCTCAGGGAAGTATGGGTAGGTAGGAAGATGGGTAGGTGGGTATGTCTCGATGCCGGCTAGGTAAATATCTCTTCCTCTCCGAGAACCGGAGTAAAGTACAGTTCGATAAAGTCACAGTGGATGTAGAAAGCAAACAAATATAGCAGAGGACGAAATGAAAATGTTCAGCCTTTGCTGTAGACTAAGCAAACAATAGTCTTGATCATTCAGCCACAACGGGGCAGACAGAATGGAAAATTGGAGATGCAAGCAATGCGAGCAATGCATGGATATGCAAGGATAGACCAGAAGCACGAAGCACTGAAAGCCCAGAAGCACAGAAAACACCGAAGCTCACAAGCCCACAAGTCCAGAAGCACAACCCCCTCCAGCGTTTTGGAGAACCCCAACCACACACCCGCACCCAGGACCCAGGCACCTGTAATCAGCAACTAGCAACTGGCAAGTCTACCCAGCACGACAATGCGATAATGCCATTACATTCACGTGAAGGAGAATTCAGAAGATGCGAGATACGAGTGAAATTTGCGTGGATTAGACAAAATAGATAGAAGCGATGGCTACTCTGCACCGTAACGTCAAGCGCAATATGTCCAGCGTGCGCTATCAGAGGAGACGAGGCCCCGAAAAGTACTGCACAACTGCACAACTGCACGCCTGCAGCGTCCTGGATTCCTTGATGACAGTTAGTAGAGGGGTTGTGCTACAAGGCCAGGCGAAATGCAAGCAAGCCCGCTCGAGTGTCCCTGCGCTCCGCCAGGCCTTGCCAATCGAGCCCAACCCAATAAAAAGCCGCAATGCGTCGGCCAGCAGCAGTGAGATGGTGCATGATCGGGCTGGAGGGAAGGCTGCTGGTTCCAAGGGAACATGGCGGGATATGCGCACCTCGCCTTCGTTAGCTGGAGAAACACCCCGGACTTAGGCGTGCAGCAAACAGTCGTGGATCGCGGGTTGCCCAGGGCAGCATATGGCTGCGGGCCATTCTGCCTAGCCGAAGCACCCGCAGTCTCCAGAATTCCCAGCAAATCCGCGACCCCAGGGACATGCGCCCTATCATAGCCTGTGCAAGTGCTGTCAGTCAACAACCCGCGCTCGGACGCTGGCCTAATCCGGCACCCCCGTGCTTTCGTCCCGCGCGCGGTAACCGCCCTTATTGGCCCTTCGGCCGTGCTGGGCTGTTGGGGGGTGTCGGGGGTTGCTTGGAGACTGCTGGGCCTGCCGAACACGGCTTGAACCGAACATCTTGCTGCCGCCCTCGAGGAACACCACCGTCGCTGGGGTTTTGTCCGTACAAGTTGGCAATCAGGAACAGGGAAAGTGCTTGCTGGGGAAGCGGGAGGAAGCGGCTGCGTGTTGCTTGTCCTTGGGCGGAGTGGGACCTGAGCGATTTGAGCGGCGACCGGTGAGCCCTGTAAGCCCAAGGGGAGTACAGCAACCGCCTTCTATGCATGCGATCTATTGTCGACGTGATGTTCTCGGGAAGTACGAGTCAGTATCGGTCGTGGCAATCATGAGAAAGTCAAAATTGCCTAGCAGGCAACTGCTAATACATTTCCAAAACGTTGGATCGGGCCGCATTTAGCCAACAACACGCGCGGCTAACCACAAGGTACACGTATAATACAAAGCTCAGACGCCGGATTTATCTTATCCACTTTCTGGCGTTCAAAGGCTGGTAACCTCATTGCTACATCCTGCCACGTCTCAGTGCCCTCTGTCAGATTCCGGATCGCCTTGCAAATCTCTTCTTCGCTTGCGCGTACTTGTTTCATCGTCTGCAGGGCATCGGGAAGTCAGCAGTTTCCTCATCATTATATCAGAATCGTATGATGGAACTTACGTCACGATCTCTCAACGTGATTGTCCTTGAGAGATTCTATAACCGTAATGCATTAGCCGTCTTTCTCCGCAATATAGAACGTTATGAATACATACGAAAATCTATGGTGAAGCCGTATGGAGTACCGAGCTCGTCATTGCGTGCGTAGCGTCTGCCAATGCTCGTGGCGGAGTAGCCCACACGGCTAGAGATACCGAGGGCGCGAAGCTTATTTGAAAGCCTTCGCACAGTAGGAGCCCACCATTCTTGAGTTGAGATCGGTACAATGAGTATCTTGGTTGGAGCGATGATTGGAGGGAAGGATATGACCTGCATTGGGATTAGAATGCTTTGTACTGGCATACTGATTGGACTGAGCTTACGCAACGGGATTCATCCTCTGGGCGAACCCAGAAGTTATGTTCAATCAATCTTGGGCTCCGTCAGCATATTAGGGCGCTTGTATAAGTAGTAGAGGACTTACGCATAAAGAATACGCCCAATGCAAAGGAAGATTCAATTGCGTTGGGGATATATTCCCGTCGGTTTTCAATCCTAGTACGCTTCTCGATATTGATGAGATCTTTGTCTAGTTCTACTTTGCCATTACCAACACCATTTACGTCAATGGTAATTTGCCTTCGTTCTTCAAATCCGTTGAAAGCTTTTCCCACATGTCCTCGGTGAGGGCTTTAATTGCATCTTCAACTGTCTTTCCATTTTAAATTTTGCGCCGAATTATTTCCGGTCAAGATCGACCTGCCATTCTTCGATCTGAAGCGGTTCTTTACGTGCTTCTCTGACCACTAAAGGAGCACCTGTTCGCTCAGTGCGTACTGATAAATTGTGCACTTCGATCAGCCCAAGGCATTCTATCCAACGATAGCTTGTTAATAGTTCCACATCCCAGCAGTCTGTAGCATAATACGCCATTTCGTTCTGCATGTGCTGCCTAAATCGGAGCTCCGTTTTATTTACGCCAATTTTCTCAAGGAAGAGTTGTATTCGTGCAAGAAAGTAGCCGAGCGTCTCGTTGTCAACAATCCCAGTTTCAGCGGCCCTCCCAATCGGGGTGGACTGAACCTGACTCTTACCAGTAAGCTGGACGTCCCGAGTCAGAAGATCTAGCTTAATATGCTTGAACTCAGCGAAGCGGTGGTGCCTCTTTCCGCCCTCGGGGTCCACGAAATGTTCAATCTCGGCCATAAGGAATTCACGAACTCGAAGCAGGCCCGATTTTGGGGCGATTTCATTTCGGAAGGATTTTCCAATTGAAGCAGATGCAATTTGGGGAAGGGGGGCATGGCCTCATTGTTAAAATCAAGGAGTTTTTGGAAGTTCGAAAATTGACCCTGAGCGGTCTCGAGGCTTAAATAAGCTGGGTTATTGGACAATGGTCCGATCGATGTCTGAAACATGAGATTAAATACAACTGGCGAAAGTAGTTTGCCGCCAGTGGCGGGGTTTCTGATATCGTACTTCTTCATCAAGACACCGAGTTCTTCGCTATTGTAATTGTCAATCTAGTATTAGTTAGCCCAGATTAGCGAAATATTCTGAGCTAGCTCCACCTTTGCGAGAACCTTTTCGTACTCCTGAACTACAGCATTATCTAGTCTAACAGCCTTGGCCTTCTTCTTTTTCGGGTCTATAGCTCCCCTTCATGTTGTTGGCTCCAGGCTTCCATATTAATTTTTAATCGAGATTTGAGCCCTCTTTAACTAGGTGGTCAGCACGGAGGATTTCTCTAGTTTGAGGGTCCTTGCATAACTAGTTGGAGAATTGGTCTACATGGCCACTGGTCTTAAGGACTTCATAGGGTGTAAACATTGTGCAATCCACTTTACACTGTTAACTGTCATTCCTAATTATAGTTGCATGCCACATACCTTCAGGAATATCCTCTTCTCGAACAAAATGTTTCCTCCACACGTATCGACTATATTGGCCTGAAGAGAGGTTCCAGGAGGTCCGTAGAGACCCTTCATAAACTATTAGCGAAGTAAAAGAACAAGGCGATAGTGAGACAGCTTACAGATACACCGCCATATATTTCGAAAGAGGGAGTGTAGAAGCTACGGTCATTAGACCCCGCTCAGAAATAAGCCATTGGATGTCCTACAGTCGCCTGCGCATGAGATACTCAAGAGAAGCTCTGTCGAAGGGCCTACCATTCTTCGTCATCATGGCATAGGCCATGGTGGCTTCTTTATACGGGCCGTCATGCTGAAATGAGGCATGTGCTGATTTGAAGGTTCGAACTTGGAGAGCAACGCTGCGCCGGGCACGAGGAAACCGCTTGGTGCAACTGAAGCGCAACAGATCACAAAGCTGGCGCATAAACCTCTATATCTCCCTTAGATGAGAGGGGAAGAGAAGGAGTTAAAAATTAGTAGAGTGGGAGCTATTACTGTCCGAGGGATTTCTCTGCCTTTTTCAATTCTCAAACAAATTCAACCGGATCAACACCAGAACTTCGGCAGAACAAAGTTCCGGACACCTCCAAAAATTATTTCCACGCCTTACCAAAACATTGAAACGTCGTAGCTTACGCCCGCGAGGCCAAGGGCCAAACTATTTAGTACGAGCAATTCTACCTTCTTGAGGGAATTATATATCTTTTCTGTACACACAAATCTCGAGCGCACGAAATACGGCTGGAATCTCATAGCCTTAACAGCCAAGTTCCAGGTTTTACTTTAAATGATCTACTAACAGCTACGTCAATCAAATTCACGACCCGTTCCTGTTTGGAGGTTTTGGCTTCTTCTCTTCTCGCCAATTGCATATCCCACCCACTAAGCGGCCTATTATCGTGATCGCCTTCATCTCCGAGACAGAATATGGCTTCCTCTAAAACATTTCTTTCCTCCAAGTCTGCGCTCCCCTTCAGGACAGCAAATAAGGCGAAACGGCGAGATTTTCACATAAAGCAAAAGAAAGCCAGGGATAGCATCAAAAGGGATGAGAGGTTTCGTCGGAGAAGAGAAGAGGAGAAGGATCCTAGGCTGCGCGAAGAGAGACAGGCCCGGAATAAGCCAATTACCATCGACCAGAAAAGAACTTGGGATGATATTGGTGGGGATGAAGGGGATGCGTTGGGGCTTGCTGTTGATGTTGACCGAATAAAGAGGCAGAAGACTGCGGATACGAATAATGACATGGAAGATGCAGCCGCAATAAATGGCGAGAAAGTGGACGAAGTGGAAGACGATGCGGATAGCATGTTAGATGAGGATAGTGATGAGGCATCCAATGTTGACGATAAACCCTCTATACGGAAGCGCAAATTGCAACCTACTCCGACTAATCGCGCAACCAGTCCAACGACTTCAACAGGCACTAACCTCGACCTCAGTCCTGAATATCTACTCTCCAAATTTCCTACACTCTTTAAACCGCCCCCGGAACCAAAAATTCTCATCACGACATCCATTAACAGCACCCTCTATAATGAAGGCTCACTTCTTACCTCATTATTTCCTAACAGCACCTTTATCCGCCGTACAGCACATCATTATGGACACAAGTTCTCCGTCCGCGAGATCTCGAAATTCGCCTCAAATAGAGGCTACACGACGTTGATCGTGCTTATGGAAGATCAAAAGCGGCCAGCGGGTTTAGATATTGTACACCTGCCATCGGGTCCTATGTTCCATTTTACCATTTCCAATTGGGTCGATGGCAAGAGGTTACCTGGCCACGGAAACCCAACAAACCATTTTCCAGAACTCATTCTGAATAACTTTCGCACGCCGTTAGGTCTATTGACTGCACATCTCTTCCGCACAATGTTCCCACCCCAGCCAGAGCTTGCTGGTAGGCAAGTTGTGACGTTACATAACCAGCGCGATTACATTTTCCTGCGGCGGCATCGGTATGTGTTTAGAGAAAAGAGGTCTACTGAGAAGAGCGTAGTAGGGACGGATGGGAAGGTCGTGAAGGGTGTTGAAGATATCAGAGCTGGCCTTCAGGAGTTAGGCCCTAGGTTTACCTTGAAGCTAAGGAGAATCGATAGGGGAATCCAGAGGACAAGTGGACAGGAATGGGAATGGAAGGCGGGGATGGAGAAAGTACGGACGAGGTTCCAGATGTAAAGAGGCTTGCTTGATACCAATGAAATTGATCTTCACTGCATTTCAAGTGTTAGATGTGCATCATTATTGACGTTCGCTCACCGTATCCTATTCATCTATATGAAGCGTGTATGTTGCTCGGCCGTCTTTATCTGCACTACAAGTGATAAAAGTATGGAATAGACTCAAAGCCAGATCTTTGAGCTCGCAACAATTTTGTCTTTCGGGATAGCCCGCCGGCCAGGGTATTTGACGCTTCAAAAGATATTTTGTCTGAGGTAATGCGCCTGACGTAAACACCGGTCATTCCGCTATGCTAGGGGTCAATGATACATGCCCTCTCGTTCATTAGAGTTTACGAGGGCCAAATCTAGTGATCAGCTTCCCTTCCCCAACAGCCTCTCACTGCTTGATAACTTTTCCCATATATACAACCATTGCAGCAATGATATCTAACCAATCCCGTGCCTCCGATGCGCCAAAATATCCTCTAGTGGGTCTGTTCCTCAGTGGTGCTCCTCCCCATGACCATGCTGTTCTTGTAAGAACATCTGTTCATACACTAAATATCCTGCGAATGCCACTGTAGCTATGCCGAGACCAGGGAACGCGCCTTTGAATCGGTTGAAGCGGGTGAAAGGGCCGGTATATCGCCATGCCTCTCTGCGGTAGGCATCAGCATTTCCACTTCAGCCCGCCGTAGAAATAACTTCAAGCAATTAAAAAGACTCACGCTCTTGCCCACGGATCATTCTTTGGATGACCACCTACTGCGGCGAACTTCTTAGGGTCGAAACCAGTGACGGAGGGGCGTGGTGCCATTGTGATGCTAGGCACAGTGAGTCAGCAATTGGTCTTGATGTGATGAATCTTCAGTCGATATGTAAACATAAGTATCATACGTACAGGATTTTCTTCCCGGCGATGGGAAGAGAGGGAAGTTGATATGGCTTGCGTCGCGGTCGTTCGTTGAAGCTTCTCCGTCGGCTCGCTTGATGAGCACCTCAGAATCCGCACTGACCAGCTTCAAGCCTTCCGCTCTCTTCTGCATCAACACGCACCTGGACTCCCCACCCACCACGCCCTTCACCACGACCCTCTCCACCCAGCTCTGCAGCTTTCAATCATTCTCACAAACACCACAAAGCTTCTGCAGTCCATCCAGCCCTCGAATAATTCCCAACACCCCGGATGAACGCGTCTCATCGTAAATCTCCCCGACGGCGCTCTCATCTACACCTTCGGTAGCACACAACAATGCCACCAACCGTGTCTCGTTTTCCGGGCTCCAATCTCTCCAATCCCTTCGCCCACCTTCCCAACCACCCACCTCATCAACAACTGCATTTGCAGCAGCCTCACCAGCAGAACCTCGCACACCCCGGCTTCGGCGGTGGAGGGAACCCACCTCATAACCTGAACCTCTTTGGTGCGAATCAGAATAACTTCCCTAGCGCTAATACAGGTCTAGGGGGAGGACTAGGTGCGGGCGGGCTGGGAGGAGCAGGAGGGACGGGTTTAGCAAGTCATGCGGCGCAGATGGGGTTTGCGCATGGCGCGCAGTTGCAGCAAGAGGCGGCAATGGGACGGGCAGCGGATGGCGGGAAGGGAATGGGGCAGAGGATTAGAGAGGTATGGAGGGGGAATCTACATCAGGAAATGGAGATTTTGAGGGGTTTAGTGGATCAGTATCCGTACATTAGCATGGTAAGTTATCTCGGTCCTTATCATCACTGGGAGATATCAAGAGTCGAAGATTAGGGAGTCGAAGGGAGATAGCTGCGAGTTCTGTCGCTTGATAGGACTTATAGCTTTGTCTTGATGGAGGCTAAATTTGGACACAGGACACTGAATTCCCTGGTGTCGTCGCCCGGCCCATGGGCGAGTTCCAAACCAAAGCATCCTACCACTACCAAACTGTCCGCTGCAACGTCGATCTGCTCAAAATAATACAGCTAGGCATTACCCTTTTCTCCCTCACCGGCGACGTTCCACCTTCGCAATTAGACTCATCCGCTTTGAGCGTTCCTTCCCGACCGCAATACGCCAACAACCTAATCATGTGCCCCTGCACCTGGACTTTCAACTTCCAGTTCTCTCTAGAGGACGACATGTACAACGAAGAAAGCATCTCGATTCTCAAAAAGTCCGGCGCCGATTTTGAGAAACACGCCGCCCAAGGCATTAATCCACTAGAATTCGGCTCCTTGCTCATCACCTCTGGCCTCACCCTCAACACAGACGTAAACTGGATATCCTTCCACTCGGGCTACGACTTCGCCTACCTAGTCAAAATGCTGTGGTGCCGCCAGCTGCCCACAGACGAGGAGCAGTACCGCGCGCTGGTCAACATATTCTTCCCGCGGCTGCTGGACGTCAAGTTCCTGTGGCGGCACGCCAACAAGCTCGTCATGCGCGGCGCCATCGGCAGCCAGGCGACCACGATCCTCAACAATCTCGGCACAAAGAGCGGGCTCCAGGACCTCGCGGACGAGCTGGGCTGCCAGCGCGTCGGCGCGCAGCACTCGGCCGGCAGCGACGCCTGGCTGACCGGCGCCGTCTTCTGGGAGCTGCGCAAGAAGATCTTCGACGGTTCCATTCCGGACGAGATGAACGGCCAGATGTGGGGCCTCACCGGCGTCGGTGCGCCCGCGTCGGCGGCTGCTCAGGCCGCCGTGCTCGCCGCGCAAGGCGCCGGAGGGTATCAGCAGCAGGGCGCCATGAATGGCGCTATGATGGGTTTCCATACCAGCGGCACCCCGAACACGCATCGTGAGGGCGGAGGAGGAGGACCGAGCACGCCGACGACGAATCCGGCTGGTTTGGCGAGCACGCCAGGGCCTCAGGGGCATGGTGGCGGGATGGTGACGCCCGGCGGGGCCTTTGGGAATTTCACTTACGGCGGGAAGTAAATGGGCGGAAAAGAAGGGAAGAAAAGGATAGGTTGTACGTTGAAGTGGTCGGGAAAGGGGTCGGGAGTTTTTTTGGGCTGGTTGGTCCGTTTTGTTCCCCGGATAGGGAATTGCGGGCTTTGCGGTTTCTGGTACGGGCATGCATTACTAGGCGCCTTGGGACTTGGGGTCCTCCCTCTTTTTTGTAAGTAGCTAGGAATGTGTTAGTTAGGAACATGGATCGGACTTATTTCTTCCAGCAACTTTCTTGGAGTTCTGGGCACCCTCTGTAGCATGCTAACTACTAAACTTGAAATACAGTATACAGATGGCTAAATAAATCGTTGAAACGGCCGTATATTTGGTGGATAGACGACACGACGGCAAATCCATCCCATTTGAGGACGCTGGCTAGTAAGGCTGAGGCGAGCAAGGCTGAGGCCGACCTTCACCGCATCAGCCTTATCAGCCCCAAACCTCAGCTGCATGTCCAACAAGGCACACCGGTGAAGAAGAGCCTGCTATAAATTGTAACCCGGATCTCGCAGCGTTTGTCTTACCCCTCTGTAGCCTCATTGCAGCGTTCTATCCTAAATTACGAATTGAAATGGCAGATCCAATCAGCGTTGTGGGCAGTGTTATAGGTGCTGCATCCCTTGGGTTTCAAATTTTTGACGGAATCCGAAAATCCAACCAATTCCTCCAACAGCCCGCGGAAGCGGGGCTCCGCAAGCACTATGGCAGCTTTCCTACATTAATGGTGAAGATCCTGATGCCGGACGTATTCCAGCGAGCACAATTGGTCGAGGATCGGATTTTCCCAGGTGACGATGAAACAGTGATTGCTTTCAGGAACTCTTATATCTCTGATTGCAACATGACCGCAGTTGCAGTAAGCTTTTCCTTTCTTAATGCTTAAAGAGGCGCATAAGCTAAACGCTCCCCAACCAAACAGGGTGCTATCATTGCTCAAGTCGCGATCACTGCGTTATCATTGCCATTCCTTAGCGAAACTCATTGGGTTGCACGCGCCTTTTGGATGGCGAGTCTAATCTCCGGTTCTCTCTCGGTGTATTTTGCTTGTCTACTACAGAGAACCGTGGGAGTTCTTTATCGAGCAGAAGACGTCCGGGACTGGCTCACCAGACCAGACGAGGAGACTTTGAAGATGCTTGAGTTAGTCGAAGGCGTTAAAAAGCTTCAACAAGCAGCTCAGCCCGCTGGCGCCCAGACATACGATCTGCCTGAACATCAAAAGAACCTCCCGAGTATGCCGGACATGGAGCAAGCCCGACAGCAAATTCCAAGATTCGCCTCGTTATTTTCGGCTCTCGTTATGAGTGCTCCATCATCTATGATCAACATCGCCTTAGGGTCATTCCTGTTGGGTCTTGGGGTCTATCTCGGATTTCTATGGACGCGGCACCTAGACACCCAGGGCGGAAGAAATGACTCTCGAGATGTTTTTATCATCTTTATTGTTAGCACTGTGATCATCATAGCATTGTACGCTACGCCCGCGGCCTACAAGAGATTAGAAATGAGTGCTATCGAAAACGTGAACCGGGGTAGAGTGGAACGAAGCAGACCAAGAATAGGCGATCCTAACGAGCGCAAAGAACAATCCCAGGAGACGGTTATACAGTCGCTCATAGACACACTTCGCCAGACAAATCGCGCCCAGGAAGCTTCAATTAAAGCTAGCGAGCAATTGACTGCTGAGATCACCAAACTCACTTCAGGATATGGCTCTGAAGCATCAAGGAGCATTGCCACGGCAGGCATACAAAGGACTCTAACGCCGGTTGAGAACGCCTATGCCCGACAAAAACAACCTAAACTTAGCTAGACATAAATGGAAACTGTTTGTGAAGGCGGTATAAATTTTAACGAGCATACGGTGGAAGAGACCTCAGGAGTATTAATATGGTGGCATACTTAAAAGATAGTTAACAATTTTAGAGTAGCTGCAGGACATGGCCAACATAGGTCAGATAGTAATCTCAAAGGGTCACTGGAGATTACGTCACAGCGATAATGATTCTCCCTAAGCAAATAAAAGGTAGTGGAATGAAAGGCATCAAAGCGTGACCGACAGGACTCACACCACGCCCGCCAAAACACTCGAAGGCAACACCATCCGAACCCATCAATTCATATCTATCATCTCTATGTCACCCATCGCCATACCCTTTGATAACATAGCCAATTTCCAACAACCACACCCAAAAAAAAAGCCCATTTTCGTCCTTCCAAGGGAAGAACGATAGAAGGCGTTCGCTACACAATCAAAAGAATAAAACAGCCCATGAATGTGCAATTCCGTCCATTTCATCTCATGCATGCTGCATCCTCGACCGACCTTCTCCGTCTTCCGGCCACCGCTTTGCCACCTACGCAACAGAAAACTCAGTGACGCGCAGCCAACTATAGTCGAAAACGAGATATGCGAGCACAATACGACCAAGGACGAATTTGACTAGAAACCGCAAAGACAAAGAGCCGCAGCCGCCGCACCCAAGGCAGGAAGAATAATAGTTGGAAAAACCCGAAAGCCTGAGGCCGTGGCATGAAATAAGGAGATTTATGCAAGTTTCTCAGAGGCAACAGCGCACTACTGCTGTCGCTTTGAACCAAAAGAAGATGACAGCCAAAATAAGTCGAGGCCCAAATAGAGAACCGCCCGCCGCCAGACGCCATTCACCAATTGACATGGCCCATAGCGAGTAGCGGCGCAATAGCGGAGTTAGGAAACCCAAAAGTGGATATCGAGAGCCTATGGAAAAGTAGAGGGGGAAGGATTATTTTGGCTAGGGCTGCTTAATGGCTGCCGTTCTTCCTGAAGTTAAGGAGCTGTGCTAGACTAGCTAAGCTGCATCCGCACTTCAAGAAGTCGTGGCTCATCAGCTCACTCGCGCTGGCTCTGGACTTGACGTCGACACAAAGGCAGACGCTAAGGAAAGCCTTCAGTTCCTTAGAGAGCTTGTCGGGCTTCTTTAGGCGAGGAGTACCGTTCGTCGCGATCAGGTAGAGAGCTTTCAATGGCTCTTCATTGAGGTATGGTGGCTCGGACTCGATCATCTCGATGGCCATGATACCCAGTGACCAGATGTCGACCTTGTTGCCGTACTCTTTCTGTTTAACAACTTCCGGCGCCATCCAGTATGGTGTACCGACCATGGTCGCACGCTTGCTGCGCTGCTCAGTGAGCTTCGCACAGAAACCAAAATCCGCTAGATTAATATTAGACTCTTATTCCTTCAAAAACACTTGAAGTGTGCTTACTGATCTTGACATTTCCCCGGCCGTCCAGCAGGACATTGTCGCTCTTAATATCGCGATGGATGATGTTCTGCTGGTGCAGATGTTCTAGGCCTTTGCAGGTCTACCAGCAAATTAGAAAAAGTTCCGATAACGATATTCCTGCAGTCGATCTTACCTCTAAGCAGATGGAGGCGATTTGATCCTCGCTAATCGAAGGATTGTTGTCAATGACATCCGTCAAAGCACCACCCTCCATGAATTCCATCACAACCCACAGCTCTGAATGCTCTTCCTGCAGGAAAGCATCCAAGAAGTTAACGATGTTGGGGTGCTTGCTGTCTTTCATGACAATAATCTCATTAACGATTAATTCCTTTCGAGGCTGGTTACGCAGATCCATCTGCTTGATGGCCACCTGCGCTCTTGGGCCGTTCTCATTCAGAATTTTGCGTGCCATTGGCGATGTGGCACCTTCTCGGATTCTAGCAACGTAAACAGATCCAGATGCACCCTGACCAATCTTTTTCTGCTTGTTATACGAATCCAAGGGCTTATCCTTAGAAACGACTTCTCGTAATTTAGCCATGACCTCACTTTCTGACATGCTCGACATGCGGACATCCTTGCGGCCGGGTTCCTCTTTCTTGCTAGTGAGGGCTTTTTCGGCCTGCTTCACAGCATCATTAACTGGAGCCCCCGTCGGTTGCTTGGTGGCCACGTTCAGTGGTTTTGGTGCTGTAGCATTGGGAAGGCGGGTTTGCCCTGGTTGCCCGCTGCTGTTAGGAGCACGAGTTTGTGTCGATTGTCCATTGGGTCCTGCAGGATACCTGGCACCAGACTGAGTAGGGCGCTGGCCATTTGATGAAGTGGGGAGCTTTGACGGAGATTTGGGATAAGCATTTCCGTTGTTCTGAGTTGACGGTGCTGATGGAGCAGGTCTCTGGGCGGCCATATGGCGAAGTGAGCCTGGTGGTTGTTGTCGATCTCGGGGAGCACCTGGTGTTGATGGGGCAGGGCGAGATGGATTGTAGCGTGCAGGACCTCCCGATGGGCTCGGATCTTTCGAGTCATCGCCGCCATATCCACCAATTTCTTGCTTAGCGATTGGGGTCTTGGACTTCGGTAGAGATGCGTTGTATGCAGCTAGCTCTTCGCGTTCGCGACGTTCCTGTTCTCGTCGCTGTTGCTCACGTTCACGCTCACGCTGCGTTCGGGCCTCCTCTTCTCGGCGTCGACGTCTCTCTTCCTCAGCACGAGCATCGTTCTGTGCTTGCTGGTATGAATTAGACGACTTCTCGCTAGCCGATGAATATCCAGACTGGGGAGGTGGAGTCTGGGTGTTCTCTCGAGATTGGTTGTAACTATCTTTACGTTGAAAACCGTTGGGAGGTCCAGGACGTGGAGGAGCGATAGAATTCCCACCAGTAGCATATCCAAGCTGCTTTTCTGATCCTGAAGAGACTGGTGGGGTAGGTGTTAAGCTTGGATAGGCGGCGGGATCCTCAGAGCGCTTGACGAGCTTTTCGGTGTAGAATTCGAGAACCTCCAGAACGGCCTTGGGATTCTTAGCATAATCGTCCTTGGTGATTGCAGAAGCCGTAAGTAGCTTCTCCCATTCAACCGGAAGACCAACGAAAGCTCCGCTTGTAGGATCAAATCCAACGTGTACTCTGTGGGTAAAGTTTGTTGGATTGCTTACCCCACCCATGCTCGGGCATCGTTGGTAAATGCAATCAATCCAGGAATAAACTTCATCGTCGGTGCTTACTTTACAAGTAATTACTTTGGTGGGAGCATCACGAGGTGGAGATGCTCCGCTCGATGTGTTTGTGGCTCGCGTAATCTCGAAGGAGTACTGGTTGGTCTCGGACCTTGTAATGCTTGTTACATCACGGAGCTGGATCGTAAATGACACCTTCGGGGAATTGTTGCTCTTCATAAAATCTAGTTGGAACTCTCGAAGAACAAGGAATTTATCGGACCATAGAATTCCTTTGAAAAGACCCTCATTTTTAACTTTAGCCCAACCATCTTTCACAACCTGAAGAGCACCGCCGGCTGGCTTCTCGGATTGTGTCCGTTGCAATGCTGAGGTCGATGAATTATTAAATGATGGAGATTGCAAGCTGAGGCTAGACATGTTGCCGGGTAAGTTGGTGTTGGGTGTAAGGGCGAGGCGGGGGCGTTCGGTAGGCGGGCGTGGTGCCGGACCAGGGTTCATGAACTGGTCACGACTATATATTCTAGGCCGCAGAAGAATATCAGCACTTGCCTGAGGTCCAAATCATCACATATCTAAGATACAGTGACGGGTGGTTACGAGTCCTGGTCAGTTCACACAGGTATTTCTGAAGATATCTTCCGTGACGAGAGACAGCTTCAAAGACCCAACAAAAATATTGAGAGACTTACGTGGGTTGGTTGGATGACATTTTGAGGTATAGAGTGAGTACAGGATTAGGAGATTACGGGTGTTTTGAAGGCCTCTCCGGAGGTTGTAAAAGTTGGGGGTCGCGACGGACAAAACGCGACCGCGCGAATGCGCTACCCAGCAGCTAGGCTAGCAGCAAAGGCTGCAGTAGGTTTCGCTATAGGTCCCAGATATTTTGCGAGGTGGTTGTGACGGCGTTAACGAGCGTGGAGGGAGGAGCTGGAGTGTAATGAGGGTTTTAACAAGGGCGAGAGGCGGACAGGCTGCAGTCGATAGCAGAGCCAGACAGTCTAGGGCGGTGAGGCTAGCATTGAGAGCACAACAAGGCAGGAGGTGCTCTCTCTCTCTTCAAGGTGGCGATAGCGGGAGGTGGGAGCATGTAGGTGAGTGGTAGTCGTGGGTTGCTCAAGTATCTCAGCAGCCAGTCGACTCGAGTCGAGCCCCCTCACACAAGTTTAGCGACGTTAAAGCAGTGGCAGGCAAAACACGTGATTGGGGCGGAATCCTGGAGTGGGAGTGAACAGGGTGGCTGAAGCTAGGGCGCGCCTCCAATGCCAGAGCGGGACGCGCGAATACAAGGGGGTAGCGTCTTGGCAGATTTGTAGGTGCCCCCTTGTAGCACGGAAAGAGGCGAAAGAGAGAAATTCTCCGCTAACGAGCAGCAGCAGAGTCTCTCACGCAGCGCTGAATCACAAAACGCAGAAGGCAGACGACAATTCGTCGAGCCCGTTTCAAAGCCGGGGAATGATCGTCTCACAGCCAGAAATTGGAAGTCTGTACCACCCAAGCTTTCAGGCAACCAAAGAGGCGCGCGAATGCTGCTGGCCTTCACGTCGCGTTCGTGCCCTCAATGGCGCAAAACTAGCCGGCCGCTTCGTTCGTTTCACCCTAGGGGCTACTTGATCCAGGATAGTCCTGAAACAGGGACTTCTACCTTCATTCGGCAGTAACGCAAAGTGCTCACCCAGCCGCCCACTGTCGCGTTTCACTGTCATTCCTCCCTATCAAAATGGTACACACTTCTCTTTAACATTCCCAATAAGTCCACAGCAAACGCTGCTGCATTAACAAGGGTAATCTCTCTCCCTCCAGCGTCTCCAAACCAGTAACAAAACTTCTGGCATCCGTTTCTCTTTCGCTTATCTACACTCTTCACAAGCAACCACCTTTAGATCTGCTCGCGTCTAGAGCCTGTCGATGCGAAGAGTATTTGAATAATAGACCTGGACATTCGAAAAGTTTCACACGCCTTCCCTGCTACTAAACCTGCAGGAAACCCCTCTTATTATGATACTCAGTTAACAAAAATTGAAATACTTAAGCAGATCAAGAAGCCCAGATAATCTTAGAGCTCAGTCCCGAACATCGGGTTTCTGCAGAACCAGCTTCTAAATACTTTTCGCACTAACCTAGAACGAACCCCGAGTACAACCAACATGCTTACACCAGGCTGTATTTGAATGATCACAAGAGACCACTAGACACCGCCGGTTCCTACATTTCTGTGGGCATTCAAAGAATATACTTAGGAAGTTTAGCAGAAGAAATCCGGGATATCACCAAATAAAGAAGCGGGTGTATACAAACTCGAGTGGTCGCCCAAAAAGATACGACCTCCAAAATGCACCGCTCCGCTCCAATGCAGTGCAAATAAACAAGCTCCAACGCCAATCCCCAAAACCTTATGTAATCTACCGTTAAAGGGTCATTTTTGTATGCTGTGCTCCAATTTAGTGACGCTGGCCGTTGATTCCTCCGTTTGTTGGCAGTCCTCCCATAAAGTTCTCCATGAAGGTAATGTAGTCGAACTTAGGAATATCACGATCTTCCTGAAGATCTGGGCCTTTGTGTTCTGGCATAGTTTTAAGCAGATCCTCAATAACCTCATTAGGCACAAGAGAATGTCGGAGATCCAATTCGGTCACATAAGGCTGCGTGGTGTTAGAACGGAAAACGCGTAAATTTGACTCTAACCCGTAACTCACCTTTCCATCAGCAACCTCCTTGAAGCTCTCAAAGACCTGCTCCGCGGTGTTTTGGTCTTCTGTTTCATCCACCATGAAACGAATAAACTGCTCAAACGTGACGTAATCTCTCCCACCACTCGTCGCACGAAACTTTGCATGCATCTCGTTCTCATCGTACACAAGTCCCAAGCTGGCCAATGCTGCTGAGAATTCTAGTTCGTGTAACGAATTACTCAGGTCGCGATCAAAATGTCTGAAAACCGACTCAAATTCTTCCAGCTGTATCGGAGTCAGATTTGTCATGTTTCGAGCGACCATCTGATTTTCAAGGAACGCCAACTTCTTTGAGACACTCGATCTAACGAGGCCCAATTCATACTCAAGCTCATCGTAAGTATAGGTAGTATAGTCATTTTCCTCAATATTAGCCTCTTGGCATTGTTCGTCTATCGAAGCTATTATGTTCAGGAACTGATCTAGGGGTTGAAGACTCTTGCTGAGTTGTTGGGTATGTTCCAGCTGGTTCTCTACATCTCCTTCTAGGCCTGATATCGAGATTGACAGTGTGTTCAGAGCAAGTGCGAAATCGTTTGCCTTATCAGCAAAAGATTTCCGAAGGGCGTTTTTAATACTACAAGCAAAGTCAGTATGTCTTCAATATTAGCACGAGAGATATGCATACTCTCGAATGGTTTCGTTGATGATTTGGCTTCGTTCTCTCTCCGCTTGCATAAGGCCCGCCCATGCAATATCAAGCGCTTCTAGACTCAATTCTGCCGGCGGTTCATACGGTCGCAGTCGGTACGTGCTGAGTTTCGTCTTGATATTACCCAGAAGCCCCACCAGATCCGATTTCTCAGCTACCCACGCCCGCTTGTTCTTCCGTTTATACGCCGTAAACTCGGCTGCCTGGTTTTTTGCGTCCGCGTATGTTCCCAAGAATTCAGCCTCCTCCCATTTTCGCTGTTGTTCTGCAATCTGTCGGAGCAGTTCCCGCATTCTCCTTTCGAACGAGTTTTGCATTTCCCATGCTCCTTGCATGTTTTGTACAAATTTCTCCACTCTCCTGCCAGCATTTTCAACCCGCTCCATTTGCGAGAAGGCATGGAACCAGTAGGCAATATAGGTCATAAGGGAGCGTTCATCGGGTTTCGCGACGTCGCATACATCTTCCACATCTAAGAGGTCTGGGATACCAATTTCCTTCGAGGCAATATCAAAAGCGAGCTGCATGTTTCCTCGGTGGTCGTTCTTATCCAAACTATCGTAATCAATGAGATCGGGCCGGTGTATATCCAGGAGAGCGCAACTGGGGTTCCCGATTAGTTTCATTTTATGGGGAAGCTCTGATTTCGACTCACAAGGCTAAGCCGTCATTCCAACTTGTAGAGAAGTCGCGCACTTCCACCTCGTCATAGCAGGCCGTCTTCCTCTGACACCAGAGTAATAACCCCTCTTTAGCACTCAGCCCTTCCTCGTTGATATCGCTAATTGTAAATCTAAGAATCAAAGTCCATATTAAACCTAGAATAATTTTACTGTTGCCATCGACAACATCCTCTGCTCCAATATTGGTCATTTGTATCCCTCGACCCTTAATAAAATCCAAACATTTGTTGACATTTTCGAACCGTTGGACGCGAAGCTTCGGCTGGGAGGCATATCGTCCAAGCGATTCCTGTCCAAGAATCTCGAGCAGGTGTATAAGTACAACCTAATATTGTTTCTATCAACGTGGGGACTTGAGGAAATAGCGGTGGGTAGGATCGGATAATTGCGCTAGAAGGGATGGAGGATTCGGACAGCCACTCACACCGTCGGAAAGGTCGTAGATTAAGTCTTGAATCTCAACATTTCGTGCCTTGAGTTTACTGTTGAGCCTGCAGTAGGAAGTCAGTGGTTGCTACGCACAATGTGCTGCAGCGGGGGACAGCGGACCATTTCGTGAAGGTCTTCTGCTGAACTTTGACCCATTGCTGCTCGAGAGGTGCCATGCTGAAAAAACCTCATCTGCAGTGTATGAATGGCAAAAGAGAGCAAGTAGTGGAGGCATGTATGAATGAAGGCAGCGCTACGGTAGGAGTCGATGGTGATGTGTTTTGCGGCCACAACAAAGGCCGCCTAGGATTGGCTTCGGCAGCAGGGGCCTGTCGCTGCGCCTGTCAACCAACCAACCAGCAACGGGAACGACACTTAACCACCTGTCCCATTATCAGACTTTAGCCAATAACTATTGTCAAATGACTTCGATAGTGGCCGCCTCAAAAAGGAGTACTAGGGGACAAGAGGATACAAACGCCTTAATCCGTCTTGCGCAATTCACGCCAATCGCGCAAGGAAAGAGAGCCGCAAAAGATTTTCTGCTTGATTAGCCTTAGGGTGCTTCAAACCACTATGACCAGAAATTTCGCCTCCCTCCCCTATGAAGAACCCGGGGTCGTCACTATTTTTATCGAATCCTCATTTATCCTTCTTCTTAATGTCATCAACTCCATTCTCGATCGCACGTTATACTGCGGACTTCTCGGACAAGTTCTCATTGGCATTACATGGGGAACTCCGGGCGCAAAATGGATCTCATACAATGCAGAGGAAGCTGTTGTCCACTTAGGCTATATCGGACTGATTTTTCTTGTCTATGAAGGTGTGATTTCTGCACCTTACAACTCCGATTCAACCTCGCCACCCTAATGCTATCCAAGGTGGTCTTTCTACTTCCTTTACCTCCCTGAAGGCCAATCTCCTTCTTTCAATAGCAGTGGCTCTTACTGGTATTACTGTGCCCATTACTCTTTCTTTTTCTCTTCAAGGATTGGTAAGAACTACCTCTCTGCAAGCATTTGCTGCAGGTGCAGCTTTATGCTCCACTAGCCTCGGGACGGCCTTTACGATCCTAAGCACGAGTGGGCTTACCACGACACGTTTAGGCGTTGTGCTTACAAGCGCAGCCATGATGGATGATGTTGTTGGCCTTGTCATGGTCCAAGTAATCTCCAACCTTGGAGGGTCTAGGTCTAGCATTAGTCCTACGACAGTTGTTAGACCAATTCTTGTTTCTCTTGCTTTCACAGTCGTACTTCCGCTTGCATGTCGATATTTTGTCAAACCGCTGACATTGTTATTGAACCGCCACCGGGAGAACAATCCATCTGGAGTTCTGCAGAAGGTATTATGTCACAGACAGACGGCATTTGTAACCCACACAGCTATCCTTCTAGGCTTGGTAATAGGCGCCAGCTATGCCGGGACATCGAATCTGCTTGCAGCTTATATTGCAGGTGCAATAATTAGTTGGTGGGACAGTGAGCTACCACATCCTACACATAGTAGTACAGCATCTACAGAAGCAAGCCCTGGTCAAGGTAAGAACAGCATAGCAGGCCCTTCGGACAGCCAGGTTGTATCCAAAGAAGAACACCCAGACGGATCTGAACGCGAAAAGCAGGATAAGTCTACCCCCGCCGTTAGCTCCAGCAACGTCTGCAGCCTACCCACGAGCGGCTCCGCCGTATACGAACGTTACTATCGGCAGCTAGTGGAGAAGATATTGAAGCCCTTTTTCTTTGTACGGTATCCCTTTTTTTTTCCTCCGCACCTATAACCCATCTTCCATCATCATACAGCCCTTCTTACACCCGCAGGCGTCCATCGGCTTCTCAATTCCCATAACACGGATGTTCTCCGGCCCCATCGTCTGGCGCGGCATTGTCTATGCACTCCTCATGACCTTTAGCAAACTTGTCTGCGGCCTTTGGCTCGTCCGGTTTCACATCACTCCTCTCGTCGCCAGCAAGCTGCGCATCAACTCCCTTAAACTCCCCGCATTACCCCACCTATGGGGCAAACATTTGAAAGAAGAAAGGGCGGGGACCAATCCCTGTCTTTCTCCCGCACCATCATCCGCACTCCCGCAGTGCAGTATGCCAGCAGCGCAACGGATTGCCCCTACGGCAGCCTCCTCAGGCCATTCTCAACCGAACCATCAATCCCCGAAACCACTTTCTCTCTATCCCGCCTCTATCCTCGGCGTCGCTATGGTCGCCCGCGGCGAAATCGGCTTTCTAATCTCCGCCGTTGCCGAAAGCAACGGCATCTTCGGCTCCTCGTCTACGGGCGATTCCGAGATCTTCCTTGTCGTAACCTGGGCAATCGTGCTATGCACGATTATAGGACCGCTAGGTGTTGGGTTGTTAGTGGGGCGGGTACGGAGGCTAGAGAGCTGCAAAGGAAAGGGGACAAAGGATGTTTTGGGGGTGTGGGGCGTGCGGTAGAGCGAGAAGGAGATCGTTAATGGGGGAACATTTTCGGCGTTGGGGAGCATTGAGCTCAACGGTGCAAGAGCGTGGTGGAGTCAGAGTTTACAGGCTTGATAGATTGATTAGAGACTAGGGTCTTCCCACCAGATTTGGCAACCAGCTTTCTTCATTTTTGGCTAGGTGAGGTAGCATCCGCGATATATATCACTGCTAAGAGTTCAGGCATTTCAAAGCGCAGCGCTTCACGCACAATTCTTAGCCAAGCTCAAGAACGATGTATTTAAAATCACACAAGCTAGCTAGGCCGATCACAGAACAGGGCGCATCACAGCACCAACGCACGCGAGTCTAGAAGTATAATCTCTTAATACCACTGCACGTAATATCTTCGCAGCCGCCCGCTCAAGCTTTGACACAAAGACGGGACGTGCTCGAAAGCCAACTACATCCTCCTCCTACTACATCAGGCAAAAACTTGGGGACAAACTCCCCACCTTCGTATCCACTCGCTTCACAATCGCGTGATAATCGCGAATCCTCCTCGAAAGCGAAATTGGCAAAGAAAAAAAGCCACTCAGACGGGGTATGAGGAGCGCGAAGGCCCGCTCCACGCCTGGTAGGGGAACCCGCGCCGCAATTTCTTTGCAGCGATGCCAAACAAATAAAACCTAAAAAAAAGGCAAGAGAATACAATGTCAATGCCTCTCAATTCGCCTTGCTGCGAAGATAGGTATAGTCCTAACTCGCCCCAAAAACGGTAGTTGAAAACAGAGCCCAATGTGGAAAGTGGCGCGGCCGCCCTTCCTAAAAAAAATTCCCAGAATCAAAGCCAAAAGCTTTTCATGGACCTAGCCCAAAAATTACACCAGATCCTTTCATTTTTGGTACGAGGTCATTAATGGCGATACATAACAAGACGTTAACATCATTATGTCGGCGAGAGCCGGAAAGAGTGCGAGAAATAGGGGGGGAAGGCGGCATACAATACAGAGTGTAAGGAAATCGGGATTTGTAGGGGTACAGGTGGGGCACGATACAAGACTCGATCGTTATTTCTGCGGCCCCTTGAAGGACCTCACAAGAAAATAAACATTCGGGTAGGAAATACGGTTCGATATCTATGGAGTGGCTTTGCGTGGCTTGCGTGGCGTAGGGAAAAGCGAAAGCGTGTAAGCCTGCTTGCTGGCGCGGTATGCGTTACTCGAGCTTGCAGCACGCGTTCGGGTCTTTGGAAGTTTCTCTGCTGGCCGTGCGGCAGCTTCCAACAGTTTCGCGGCTCCGTCCGACGCCGCACGTTCATGGTGAGTGGCAGACGCGGGGATGGTTGAAGAAGCGAATTCCAGCTCGTGTTCGACTCCTCCAACATCAGGTTTCGTCTCGGCGTCGCGCTTACGGTCGTCATCTTCGGCAGCGAAGAAGGTACCCTTACTCTTCGTAGTGGGTAGAGACGCAGTTTCGTCATCGGCGGCCTCTGCTACTACTTCTTCCTCGTCGTCTTCGTCTAGATGGGCGAAGGATGCGACTTGCTCGGTAAGCTGGTCAACCATCATATCGAAAGTCTTCCGAACTCGCCGGCTGTGTACGAGTTCTGGGATACTTCCTGAGGAGCTAGCAGACCGACGGACAGGAGAGCTGACAGAGCCTGGGCCAGAAATGAGGCTGCTGTCGTAAGAGCTGCGCTTGCTGAGCCGGGTACGGCTACTACGGCTCGAGCTGGCGATACTCTGTGCTGCATCCATGAGGGGATAATGACAATCTGAAGTCTCATACTCGGCCAGAAGATCTTCGTACATTTCTTCCCTCATAGCTTGATACTTGAAGTCTTGAGGGACGAGTAATGAAGGAGTGAGGCTATAACCTTCTGGATCTATAAACGCAGTCGCCGCTGTAATGTCAATTGGAGCCGAGGTGAAAATATCTGACGGCGTTAAAGCACCAGCATCAGTGGAGGCCGAGAGAGCGGACCGGTGATCTAGCTCTGGGATACTGTTCGCGCTTGGTACAAGGAGTGACGGGCGGAATGCTCCTGGGAAGAATCGAGTTTGAAGTGTCGCATCGTCCTCGGTCTCAACAGATTCGTCATTGCATTCAGGCGAGCGAATAGCCTGATCGTCTTCGTGTTGTTCTTGGGTAGTGGCGGATTCTTCGTCACACTCGATCGAGCCTCGATCCCAATCAAAATCGCAATCTGCTTCGGCGGCGTGTTCGTAACAGTAGTCAATATCATCTTCCCAAGACGAGTCAAAATTTTTCCAGTATGACGATTGTCTCTTTGCAGATGGCGAATAGCGTATGGAGCCCCTTCCTGGTTGTGCTAGGGCTGGCGAACCTAAAGTATCGGACATTTGAGACAGGGGTCTTGGTTTCGGGCTTCGCTGGCTGAATGATCTAGTAGTGCCATATGAACTCGTCCGGCTTGCTGAACGCATTACGGTAGGTGACCTTGGAGAACGCTGGAATGAGGAGTCAAGGGGTGGGCTTCTAATGGGTGGTCGTGGGGCAGGCCGTGGGTTGAAAAATCGTTCAGGTTCCTCAGGAACATTTTCTAGCTCCGTGCCAAAACCGGGTGATAGCACAGGTAATGCGGTATCATCAGGGGTCGTAACTGCTTGAGCAATGAAGTCAGGATCACAGGTTACAGTAGATATACTACCTGCAGTAGAGGGCCGACTAGGCGGTGTGGGCCGATCCAACGTCCCAGAGGCTCGGGAGAACCGTCCGCGTGCAGAACTTGAGCCCGCATTTGCAGAATACTCATCACCATGGAAGTCATCGATTCGCGTCAAAGCCATCCTGGAGGACACTCTTGGCGGTGGGTTAACGGAATGCGACAACCTATGCGAGCGTGCTTTTACTACTGGTTGAGAGAAGCTTTCCACAGATCGACTGTGACGTAAACCCCTTATACTGGAACCCGGTGATGGGGAATCTTGCAGCGTTAAGTCGCGGGATCGCTGTGGGCTAAGAGGTGGCGGGGACCTTGCTAATACAGAACGTGATCGTTCACCATGTTTTGTTGCATTGACTGCTTCAGAAGAAAAGTTCTGGAAATGCAGGTCCTCCGCCTTGATGCCATGAAGCTCACGACGGGGAACCTGAGATGCTCGAACAGCCCAAAATTCAGCGACGAGTTCGTTGTGCGTCGTGCGATCAAGAGCAGGGAACTGCTGCCGATGCGTGTGGGTTAGATGTTGAAAGCCGAATGGACTCGAGATGCGATGTTTCAGTTCCGGTACTGCAACTATCCGTTAACACCTAGATGTGAACCAACATCAACCAGAAACACTCACTTGAGCCCTGGGAGCCATAGCCTCCCCTTCTATATCGATTCTTCCGCAGGACCGAGCTTCTTTTACCCGTGTCTACCTCTTCAATCTCATCCGAGACAGAAGCAGACGACAGCTGACTGCTCTGCCGTCGTAATCTCTTCCCACGCGAGAACAGCGATCGTTTGGGGCCAGGCATCTCTGATGGACTAATCTGACTGTCGGTGAGAGAGCGGATATCTTGCGACGATCGGCGTGAAGAGCTATCAGTACTGGCTATCGTTGAGGTATGCGAGAGAAAAGACGAATTGGCGGGGGTGGCAGTATTGCTCCTGGAACGCAGCGTGAACACAGAGCTCCTCTTCCCCAACGCTCCACGTTCTCGCTGTTCTGGTGAAGGCATGTCTCCATACGTGGACGAGTCTGAATGTGGAGAAACCCAGGAATTCGTGGCCGATGGGTCAGTGACATGGGAGTCTGCAGAGGATTGCCTATATGGTAGCGACGCGTTCGTCTTATTAAAGAAAAACATCGCTTGGGTATTAAAACGGCTCCTTAACGGCTGCGCCGCGGTATATAGCAGATATAGACTAGGAATTGGACCGAACACCCCAGGTTTTTGACAAAGCTCGTGAAGCACAGAACCATGAAGAGTTGAGAGTTAAGACCAGTCGGAGAATTCTATAATGGCAAGAGCAATGACGAGCGCGTGCTTGATATTTTTCGACGATTTCAAATAGTGCGCGGGTAAGGTGTGCAATCTATTCGGACATGTCAGTGAACCAATTGACCGTATATCTGGTGCGTGAACCCAAGGCTGCGGAGGAGACAATCTCGGGTATGACCAAAGAGGAACTGGAACCTGGACCTGGGGCGGAGATATACCACCAGCGACGGGCAGACAGGTGAGGATAGCTCAGCTAGCACAACCAGGAATAACACGGTGAGCAATATATGCGTACCTCTTAAAATGATTGGCTGGTGAAGCTGGTCAATAGCGAAATGAACGGCCTCTAAGCAGGATGACAGACGAACGCGCAGCAGTCATTGGCAAGGTAGATGCTAACACAGAACAATAAGAGAGCACTATGGTATTGGCAAATACGCAGTAGCAACTGTCGGAAATAAGAAGCGTAACGGCGTGGGCGCTCCGATAAGCCTAACGGGCAGAGGGCGGGGAGATTTTGGCAATGAGAATTGATGATTGCGGCGTCGCCTCAAATGGGCAGAAGTAAGACTCGAAGGGAGACGTGGGTATATGGGCTCAGCAATGGTGGCAGCAGTAGCAGCAGCAGCGCAGCGATTGTGACGCTCCAGCGTGATGCCGGCTCCTGCGCACCACCAGCACCACCAGCACCACCAGTAGGGATGGCATGTTGGTGTAGCGTGGAGAACAGAATTGTGCTCACGGCGGGCTAGTAGACACAAGGACCGGGCACGCAGCATCACCGCACGGGGAGGAGGCCATGCTCGCCAATGCGATGGTGTTGCTGAGCCGGGGAGACGCGGGTGGGCCTGGAGTGGAGTGCCTGGAGGATGGGGTCCGCATGAAGTCCAGCACTTCTTCGGCCCTGGTCTGCCTGTCAAGCAAAGAAGGCCCGAACTGCTGCACCCGGTAGCTTGGTTCCGCATATGAACGTGCAGGGAACGCAGCGACACAAGCTGAATGGCCAAAGCCACGGAAAACGGCTAAACCCAACTGCTGCGAGGGCCACTTAGAGCCCCCGTCTCACACCTCTCCCGCCCGAATTGCTGCAAATTGATGCAAATTGTCGCAGTAGCCGCTTGATGCTGGGCCCAGCATCTGGCCCTCTTTGTTGTCCTCTGCCCGCCCTCGACCCTCATCTCCCATTGTCACGCCTCACTCTTTCTCGAAATGTCTCACAGAGAGACTCCCTGTCATCGCCAGCTTGACTGGCTCCCCCCTCCCAGCCTGCGCCGACCAAGCGCCGCGAATTATTGGGCGGCCAAGCGACTTGTTCTGGCAGGGAAAACCGTTAAGGAGGCTTTCTGCTCAGTGCCGTTAGGCTACTTGCCCGTCGGCTGCGTTAGCGCAGCTGCAGACGACTCGACAGCCAGGGTGTGCTGGGAGAGCAAGCCTCGCCGAAGGATGAGGTCAATCATTCCCTGAGGCAGTCCTGGCTCCTCCATAAAATCTACTCTGGCACGCCTGAATAGCTACAATTACAAGGGGCATGTTCGTCCCCCCAGGCTAGAATAGTTAATGCTTTCGGGATGCGTATACAAAGCGCGCAAAGACTCGTCGATCGATATCTCGACATTTTGTCGGATGGCTGAATCCAGAAGTTTCCATCCCAGAAGAGCTTAGCTGGCCGTTTCAAGCATCAGATCAACTGCTGATCGGGATAGATTGATGATGAAACAGCCGGCAGACGAGCAGAACAACACTGCATTTACTTCCCCGCAAAACCGATCTTGCTTAGTAGCTCGTGAACTATCCCTCCTGCACTGCCAACAGCGCAGGCGTCGAGCGATTGCCATATTGCCATAACGCAGGACCTGTTCCCAACAGAGTGAAGGATTCCTCCTTCCGAAGCGACAGGTTTTACATACAAGGTTAGATAGTAAGAAGCGATATGCCGCCTGTGTACCCTCGTACCTGCGTACGTGCCAAGGCGAAAAGGCTTTAGCGGTCAAGAATGAGGCCGCATGGGCGCGTCCTCCCACCAGGATGTTGCAATCTGCCTCTTTGGGCAACGATACGCTGGTGTCTTGTTGGTAAATGGTTATACACATTTCACCCCCATACGGTAGTGATAGTGCCCACATCAAAGGTCCACGGTAGGAAATGTCTCCCATATCCGTCGCCATTGCCTCGTCGTGTCCGCTGAGGCCACGCGATGAGAATGGCCCGGTGTTACACCATGAGAGAGCGTCAAGCTAGCATTCAGCCGCTGTGCAACAGGCTGCGCAAGACGACGATCCCGAGAAGCGTCGCCGAGCTCCGATAGAGTGCCAGAGTGAGTACGTCGTGGAAATTCCAGGTACTCGCTCGTGGGGGAACTGGCAGTTTCGAAGTGCGAGTTTGTGTGGCCCGAGCCGTGACGCAACAGACATGCCGCGTTTCAAACACGGCCCCCCACCACTCTGCAGCCCAGGCCCATTTGTGCGACCCCATTTCCCCCTCCCAGCCAGTCACGCCCTGCTCTTTTACTCTTTTCTGCAAAGGCCCAGGAGAAAGGCCAAGTGGGGCCATTGTTCCCACACCATCTCCACTTACTTGGTCAAGCCATCCGGATCTCCACCAGGAAGGGTTCCATGCTTGCGGAACGCTGCAGGTACGGAACAATCATGACTCTGGACGGTACGTATCTTTTGTCGAAGAGGCAATGGAATTACAAGTCAGTCTTCAACTCCTCTACAATCACCACCACCAACGTCAACGCCGCGCTCTCTCATGCAGGTACGAGTGAATTTGAAGGTCCACAACGCATTCAATTCTTCATGTCGGACGAGCGCGTCCTGCAGATGGCTGGGAGCGTTACACAATCAGAGATCTATTTTTGTCCCTCAACTGCATACTGCAAAACGTCGAATCATCCAAGCAATGCCGTGGCACCTACAATGGCAGACGATACTGGACAGCCATGCGGGACTTTCTCGACTTCGTCCCGAGGCACCGGGTTCGCGCGTCTCGTTTTGTCATTCAACGCATCTGCCCTACGAAGGTATTCCCGGTTTTGACACTTGAGCAATATTGAAGGACCTTTCCTAGGTTAGAGTAATCAAGTGCTTCCACACGACTGGCTAGCCACAAGGACCTATGAACATCAGCCACAGGAAGCCCTTAAAACCTCCCTCTCCTCCGCACTGCGACCGAAGAGGACGGGACAGCAGGAATTCTTGCTGTCCGCGTAAGCTCAACCCTTGCTCGTTGAGAGGCCTGTAACATCCCTTTGACCATCCCGGAACCAGCTCGCTCTCAACCTTGTTGCTTTGCCGAGCTTGTGACAGTAGTGTTAGACGAACCGCACCAATTTTCAATTATTTTCTTCACAACAGGGTCTATATGCACCGTTATAGGTGCCGTACTTTGTCGGATACCTATGATCCTACCCATTCCCTCCGGTAACATCTGCAATTCAGGGGCACAAACCGGGTTGCCAACCGGTTGCCACCTGGCCCTCCGCACTTTTCCCTTATATCCTGCTGCATCGCCTTGGTTATCTTCCACGTTATTATCCCTCAGACCTCCGGGCATGCTGGAGAAAATCTCTGCAGCCCATGTTCCAGATCGAGGATGAACTGAGTGGTTCGGGATGTCTTTCAGGAACACTGCCCAGAGCGGCGGTGATCCACCCGGTGCCCTCCTAAAGGATGATATGCCAATATTTGCCGAACCTTGTTACAAGGTCTGTTGAGGCATATTAGTTTCTACCGAGCTATTCATCCTTGCCCTGGAGAAAACCGATACCAAAATTGCTCAACCGATTCACAGAAACTCTATTTGAGCATGCTGGATGAACAGAGCCGCCCACAAGGGTCCTTTAATCCCTCAGTCCTTAATTAAGAAGATCCTACGCAGTATCAAAGTAGTCGTGAAGTTTTCACCGTTTGCTCACTAACGCAAAAAGCTTACTGGGCACCCTAGAATATTTGCTGACACTAGATTAACAGCACTAGATTAACACATCTCTATATACTAATTCTACACCATATGGGCTCTTTGCACATCCTGCATTTGGTGCGTGGGAAGATTTTCCTGCAACGAACGCCCCTTTTATGACATTCAGCTAAATGCGAGAAAGGCCTACGTGGCACAGACCGCTCCAACATCACATGAAACTCGCAATTAGGTCGCAGTATCATCCTACAACAGCCTGGCTACCCCGTTCTTTCTTGAGGCATTCAATGACTCGGCAGTTAAGAGGTCAGGGTCATCCACGACACTAATCTCAGCAGAGTTATGTCAGGTTCATACCATTAGATCGGCGCTCCAAATGTAGACAAATGCAGCTGCGTGGAGAGCCTTACCATTATCCCCGCATTATGTAATGTCGCATCATGCGTGAAGGCGCACAAGACTGTCAGCATAGTAGATACAGCTCGATTTGAGGCCATCCCAGCAGGCTATGAGAAACTTCATGGATGAACCCGTATCCACTCTCAACCCATATGTAGATGATCAACTCCTCCAATAGTACGTGAACAGGCCTCTTTTATGCCTCTTGAAAAGCTTTAGTAACCGGCCAGAGCCCAATGCACTGGGTTTCTAATATTCTCCCAGTCTTCATCTCTTTATGCATAGGCTTTAAGTAAACGGCCCTTGCTTGACTTAGACCTTCATTTACGAACTAGTGTCTTTTCTCATAATTTGCCCGTTTGAAACCTATTTTATATTGAGCACACTAGCGTAAATAGTATTTCTACTCCCGAAACTGTAAAGCCATAGAAATTTGCTACCGACGGTACCATCGTCGCCTTACTTCTTGAGTGTAAGCGTACTCTCCCCACTTACTTTCCACCCCAGTTCATGAGATATACCATCCTCACATAGCATGAATTCTATTTATTATTAACGCCTCTATGATCGGCTAGGGCAGCATGCAGCATCGCCTTGCTATTGCTCACGAAGTCGAATCTCAGCCTTGTGACTCACGCGAACCAGACTGCAATCCTCGGCTATATCAACTCTAAGCATATAGTCTCCATCATGGAGACAAATCTAAAGCAGAATAGCGGATCCGGCACCTAGCGTACTTAATCAGCTTTCCCCTAAACAGCAAAACCACCAAAACCTGCCATACCAAGTGTTGAGCGGACAATTCAGAATGAGAACTCCGTCTTACTGTAAGAGGCTCTAGAGCCTTATAATACACACTAGTTAGGTGGTGAAAGGCTGACGACGATATTGCCACTCGGTCGACACCAAGTAGCTGCACGCTAACCACTAGAACTAAAGAGATTGTTATTTTTCCATCATGGTCTTTCCATTTAGCGTCTTGGTAGGGGACTTTATCTCTGGTATCGAGTTGGTTGCTACAATTACCGCTGCTTTGAAGGATAGCACGTCGAGCGCCGAGTATAGTAAGCTCGCCCGAGAACTCGAAACCTCGAGGCAGCATTAAAGCAAGTCCGAGATCTCGAGGTCGGCAGTGATTTTCAGAAGGCCGCACTTCGAAAAGCTGCAGCAGAGTGTAATCAGACAATTTCGAGCTTCTTATCCAGGACCTTGAAGTACCAGCCTTCGCTTCAACCGGGCGGTTCTTTGAAAAAATGGAAGGACGCGTTGCGGAAGGTTCAGTGGAGTCTATATACCAAAAAGATGTGAGACGATTTCGGGCGGAGCTACAGGGCCATACTGCCGCGATACAAATCATGTTGAGCAGGTCATGCTGTATGGATCTCTCGGATTTCTTAGCTCTTGACAAGGAATTATTAACAACTGCTTCCACATTGATCCGCCTAGAGGCAAAAGTTGACTGCCAGAAAACAATACAAGCTATCATCCTAAAAGCTCTAGCTCGGTAAGAGATGTCTTCTTCGACTATGGGACTCTTACGCTAACATAGTCTGTCAAGGTGTTGGACGGAATTCCAACCACTTATGACCATAATCGTATTTTCCAACCTTCAAATATATGAAGTTCTACTCGGGCTTTCGAGTCCTCGTCAAGTGGAATTCGACTAACCAGTCACCTCCGAGGATGCCCACGGAGGATTATTCCCTGTCCCTGTTCAATGGATAGATAGTTGGGAGGTATGGTATAAGACAGTGATCATTGCGCATACGTACCGAACTCTGTATTTCTAGGATTTTGACACAATCCTAAAATTAAAGTTCAAGAGTGTTCCGGGTCTTCGCAAGATCGAAAACAGAGAATATGTGCTACAGGATGCCTACCTGCATACAGATCTTGATTGGCGCAATCCATTCCAAACATACTTTCGACCAGGCCGCAGAGTCGTGATGAGGATAGTTTTTGACGCGGGTTTCGGCAGGTCTGATGATGCCAGATATCTCCCAGAGCGCAAGGAGGCTGAGTACAACGCAGCGCTCGTCCAGGGAACCCAATCCTACAGCCGCTAAGCCGTGCAATCATGGAGTTCGCAAAGGAGCCCGGCATTTTTTATTCTCGCGATTCAGGTTCCTGGGTAGGAATATCGAGCTGCTAAACCTAGGCGATGCAGAAACAGGCGTGATATCCTTGTTCAACTCTGTGCTAAAAGAATGCGGACAAAGGGTCGTAGGTTGGACGACCGGTTACATACAGCCTCCTAACGTCAAGTATCTCCAAGCACCACCACACGTAAGACTACCTCCGCTTAAAATCGTCACTGCCACCTTCTATATCGACGGCGAGCTTTACTAAGATACGCGAACATCTTCCAGGCTGAAGTTAAGGCCTTACACTATTGATCTATTTACTCTTGCAAAGACCGATCGATAAGCAAGATGCCGCCGTAAAAACCAGGTCAGAAAAGGAGGACTCGTGTGTAGATTGATCTACGAAGAAAATGAAGCTATATATAAACGGTGGATGAGTCACAGGTACCCTTGATCTAGCCCTAATATATTCAATATCAATACGGCCTTATACTAATACTGATAAGAGCACTGTGTAGCTCGTCTATCGTATATATAGGCATCCAATTGGACAATAAACTTGGACGTCCGAAGACCAAACCTTGATTCAAAGCAGCCTGTTCCTATTCTACTGGGCCAATGACTGTCACATGTAATGATATTCTCAACCCCGAAGTACAGTACTCTTGCTCAACACTGTACAATAGTTTTAGGGCTGACGGGTATGGGATAGAACAAATACCAAAAAAATGACATGATCCTGAAAACCTACTCAAATTATAATCCTCAGTCTGCGGCCACATGTGTTATTTTGATCACAGCCGCTAAACTTCTCGTTTCCAGATATCGAGGTGTTGGCAGTGAAGCCAGTGGCGCTGGGATGGGCTGGTACCGGTTTGGATAGTGTCTCAGGTTACTATACGGTCGACAAGGCATTGTTTATAGTCGAAAGTAGTATGTGAGTTCCCTTCCTAGGAGCTGAATATGCGATGGGATTGTCAGCATGGTCTTTCCAGTCATACCCTTGTAAACGGCTTCAAGTCGTGTAGCAAACAAAGGTTATAAGAGATTATAGTAAATCTTTGGGTAAGCAAAGATTTTGTGAAGGAAACTATAAAGCCGCATATTTATCTGAGATGCTTCAGTAGCGCTTAAGCCAATCACGCCTGGGGTTTTTATGCCAAGACCTCTGAAATTTAAGAGGTAAAAAAGAGATCTATCGGAAAGACTCCAGTTAATTAGAAGAGAAAGAATAAATACAAAAACATACAGCAGCGAGGATTCGCTAGTGGTCACCCGCCTAACTACTGATTCGCCGGTTGAAGACTTAAGTACAGGGGAGCGGACGGGACCTTCTGTTTTCCTTCACCTGTGGCCGTATGTGAAGGAACAGCGTTTGAAGTGCAATTGTTAAATTGAAAGTTGCAGGTTGGGCCATGGTTCCTTTGAGCGTTTACCGCCTCATATTATCTAGCTAAAGTGCTCGAAGTCGTGTATTTTTTATCTACTAAATGCGCGCAGCGATTTCCGTCTCAAGTGAAGAGTATACCATGCCTGAAAGCAGAGTAGAGCGCTGATACAATCTTCTCTTGTTGATGAATAACATGTAGGTGAGCGGAAATATGTAACCCAAAAGGGATACCTCATGCTTTTGAAAAAGCAAATACAATGTTGACCATACTAACCCACCAGGCAGGTGCGGTGGTCCCTCCATTTCATACCCGTAGTAGCATTAATAAAGTTCATCTGAGCTCTTCCACCGTTACCACCGTTTTCTCTTCCCACATATTTTTTCCTTTCAGGTACCGCGGAATAAGAACTGTAGATCCTCAGGGGTCAGTTTATCCATGGCGACCTTATCGTTATTGATTGTGCCGCTGATCATGGCGGCTTTTTTCTCCTGCAGCAAGACCATGCGGCTCTCGACGCTGTCTTCGATGCACAGCCGGGTGATGACACAGGGACGCTTTTGTCCAATGCGGTGGCAGCGGTCAGCGGATTGCCATTCGGCGGCTGGATTCCACCATCTGTAGGACATATTAGCGAACGGCTCTGAAGGATATGATGCTAGGCAAAAAAGACCAAGGAACGGTAGGGCAACCATGAAAAAGACTTACGGATCCACAATGAAGACTCTCGAAGCCTCAGTAAGGTTGAGGGCAACACCACCCGCTTTAAGAGACACTAAGAACACTTCAACATCTGCGTTGTTCATGAAATACTCAATACTCTTCTGGCGCTGCGCAGGCGTCATACTGCCGTCTAGCATGACTGTGTTAAACCCTGCACGGCGCAGACGCCATTCGATAAGCTGTAGCATCGACGTAAACTGACTGAAGACGATAGACTTGAGCGTTTGTTTCTTGCTTCGCAGCTTGTAGAGGTCATAGACCAACATCTCGATCTTAGTCGATGAAGTCCAGTTCTCCATCTTGATGCGGTTGATGATGGATGTCTTTTTCACAAGTTCCTCGTCCTGTTCGATATCTGGCTGCTCGAAATCTATGGTTAGTGGTATATGGCAACGAGGACAGTCAGCCGTGGTGCCTGAGCCTTCGCAAGACTGCACATAGCTTTTGACGCACGAGCGGCAGAACTCGTGATGGCATCGTGAACGGATGGCCTCTTCAGCAGGTTCATCGCAGATATTGCAGATGAGAACATTTTGACCACCCTGGGCGTGCTTTTTCAGTAGCAAGTCGGGATGGTTAGCAACTTGGCGCATCTGCATGATGAGACCAAAGATGTTGGCGTAGTTGTTCAACATAACACCCTGGGCAACGTAGGTGTCGAATTTTCGCGATGAATTGGTCATAATGGAAGAAGAGAAATCACGCTCGATCTCGCAGAAGAATTCGTTGTGAATAACAACCTCTTTAGGTGGAAGTTCCTACAGACAAGTTGGTTCATGATTTAAAAACAGAGATAGCAGCAATTCACTCACCATTGAAGAAGTGTGATCACGTTTCATTCGTCGTAGCATAATACGAGCTGTGATCATATGTAGTTTTGAGAGGGCATCCTCCCGAAGTTCGGGATCATCACCGGTGATTGGGTTGAGTAATTCCTGGTTGAACACCGATATGTGTTCAGCGCCACTGTGTTTACAAGCAACGCACATATGATCATCGTCTAGCTTCCAGTGGAGCTGTTCGCAATCGCAGGATCGACAGAAATAGTCAGCAAAAGGTCGGACTTCAAGGAACCGTAAGAGAGAGAAGAACTCCCCAATGCGGTTTTGAACTGGTGTGCCAGACAAGCACCACTTATAGCTTCCTCTCAAGGCAAAGCAAGCCTTGGCCACACCGGTGGTGCGTTGCTTGATACTGTGAGCTTCATCGAGAATGAGGCGGTGATATTTGATTGCATGTAGAGGTGATGCTTCCTTTACAATATCTTCGCCACGGGACCAGCCTTTGGTTTCCTTCCGATACAGGGATTCCAAGCTGTTGTAGGAGACCATAATCACGTCATACTTCTTCAGTTCTTTAACGGTCATGTTCTTGACCTTCGAGTTCTGACCATGATACACAAGGACGTTCAGCTTTCCGTCGGTGTATTCGCGGATCTCATTCGACCATTGCATGAGAGCAACAGGGGGCACGACGACTAATGTTGGATCTTTCGCTGGATAATCTGACATGATTAGAGAGACGGCTTGAATGGTCTTGCCCATACCCATCTCATCGCCAAGAAGGCCTCCTTTGTACTGAGTCTTCTCCTGCCTGGTCATCCAGCTCAGCCCTTCTAGCTGGAACGACTTGAGTTTGCGGGTAATAGCTGTAGGCTGTTCAGCCTTTTGAACCTCGAGGACTGGAACGACTTCAAGAGTTTTCCACATCGTCTGAAGCTTCGGATGGGCTTCTTCAAGTCTGTCACGGTTCATTGCTCGCTTCCTCTCCCAGCGGTCTTGAATATGAGCATATTTCTTCAGTCTTTTAGTCGCGTCCGCTTTATTCTTCCTTCTCTTTCTAGTTTCACGGGCCAGCTTTGCGGAGCGCGCATTAGATATGAAGTCCACGGCCGAAGCTGGTGCTGAGTTAGAACCAGACGTAAGGCTCATGAGAGGTGTGTCATCTTCACTCTCGCCTTCGGTGCTGAGGGCGGACTCATCTTCAAGGTCAAAGTAGTCGTCTGAATCTGGGACGGAACTCAGGGCCGAGATATCACTATCAAGTTCTGCAATTGCTTTTCGAGCGCTTGAACTTGCTGGTCGAGTCGGAAGGCGCCGGCCCAGTGAAGTCGCTGGACCTTTCCCTTTGGCTTTGGAAGAACTTGCGGACGGCTTCTTTGGCTTGGCGAAGTAGCTGGACGATGCCCCAGATATGGCGGGAGATAAGTCATCTCCTCCCGATGGATCAGTGTGGTCTACAGGTTCGTATGAGTTGAAGCCTGACCTGATACGCTTCGTACTTGAACCGCCGTATTCCTCCTCTTGAAGTACTCTCGCTAGCCGAGCGTCAGCAGAGGTATCCATTGTTTCATCCTGATCGTCTTCATCTGTGTCCTCGATGGCAAGGCGGGACCTCTTACGCTTACCAGCAGCGCCAGAGGTCAGTCCTAGAGCCTGAGTACTGATAGAGGATCGAGTTTTGCGACGATACAATGTTGCCGGTGTAGTTGAGATACTGGTGCCAGGTGTTTCATACTCGGTGGAGTCATCTACGAACGCAGAGTCGATTGATGATAGAGAAGAAGGGCTTTCAGCCGAAAAGCCATTTGCGACAGGTAGCCTTCGTTTCGTATTGTTCGTGGAAGGAGCCATTTTTGCTGTTATGACGACTTCTTTCAAAAGTCTTCGAGATGCTGATATGCTTCGTGGTGGATCGTTGGATGAGTCGTCTTCAATGTCGGTACTGTTTGAGATCGGACTGCGGGATGCTCTCGTTCGTAGCCTTGGAGTTGATAAAAAGGCAGTACCTTGGTCGGCGGCCTTGATGGCTGTCGCCGGAATCTCATCTAGTTCAGCTGTTAAATGGTCAGCAAAGCGAAGGTGGTTGAAAAGAAAGCGCAAATGAAGATAGGCCGGGCGGTTTGACACGAGATGTTGGCATACAAGAGAATGGTTTGGCGTTGCGGGCGGGTCGGGTGGGTCGTCGCTTCATGGCTGCGGGTGGTTTGCCTAAAGACCTTCAAGAAATTGATTTGGGGGATAGATTGGCAAGTGAAGGCAATGTTCAGGCAGGGTAAACTTAAGGCAAAGGGGCCTCGGGGATCTGGAGTGTGAAGACAGGTCTTACAAGGTCAAAGGTCAAAGTCTGTGTGGAGGCGGGATAAAGCCCACCCCTGACTTCGCTTTGGTCGCGCGCCGTCGTTGGAAGGGCGCGCTACTGGACAAGATTGATCCTCGCCTCTGCACCGGTGGTGGCAAATGAAGTAATGAACAGCCTTGAAGAAGTGCCGGAGCAGAGTCTTATGGCGTTTGAGTGGCCCGTTCTGGCATCTACAAAGGAAGAGCGCAACAAGATCTGGAGGGGAAAAGGCTTTGATCAACTTTTTCCTATGGTAGGCAGCCGCGTCTTCACGTGACCACTTTAGAATAAGAAATTTCCTGGTTTGGAGTTATCCCTTAACTGTGAGTGGTCCGTGCAGAATACCAGAATCCAAACAACGCGTACAATTTTCTATATAGATTTAATCAGTAGATTATTATCAACCATGCCTTCCAATTGTACTTTCAATAATATAGACCTTATTCAGCCGACTTGTTATAATGTTCAACCAAATTGGATTGCAAAAAAATCACCGCCAGAGCCCTGGCCGCTGCCCGATTTCACGCCTCTCGTGATAAACGATTTCGAAGATTATGGCAAGCTAAACCTCCCACCTGCATACAGCATTGTTCACGACCAGCTTCCACCCCCACTAGGCGAGCAGCGATTTTTGTACGCCATTTCATTTCGCTTAATCGCCACCAACTGTATATAGTAATCGTAGTAAAGCCATATGACTTAATGTAAGAATCCTTCTGGTTGCAAGGGGCAATTAAATTAAAGCTATTTAGAACTTACCTGACTTACTAGGGTCTCAATATCAATTTAAAATTATATTATTTAGGGGTCGTTCGGTTGCAGCTTCAGATTGAATCTGAAGGGTTCAGAACAGAACCGATCTGAAGCTCAAATCTGATTCTAACGCGATCGTTCGGTCAATCTAACGACTTTCTGATCTAAAGCTCCTCCAGATCGGCAAGCGCGTCAAAGTCGCAAGCTATACCGTATATAGAATCTAAACTAAGGTCTTAGCGTCAGTTCAAATCTAGAGCTTAAAGCTCCTTATTTTAAACTCCAGATTAAATCTAAAGCTTTGTATACGCGCCCAATCAACGACTCCTTATAATATGGCGTCTCTACCCACCCCAATCGCGACACTATAGTCGCAACTGCACATATTTTATGACGCCCTTATTCTAACTTTCGTAATCACAATAATACTCCTTCCACAGGGCGTCTGTACTCAGCATACTGATATATAGCGAGGCACGACGTGGACAGCGCAATTGCTCTATAGCCATGAGGCACAACTTCTAAGTGTCACCCAGATAAGGCCAGATATATTTAATAAGCTCCTCAATTGGCTGTAGGAGCACGGTGGCCTTAAGGATATAAAGCTTCTATCAGCAGCCAAGAAGCTCATAATATTCCTAATAATATTCAGTAATAATGCGTCGTATAAGTTACTAAGTGAGGTAACGCAGCACTCATCGGCAATGATCCACCAGTAAGTATTTAGCGACTAGCTAAACTTCTTATATTAATTTGCTACCTTATAGAGCTGTATATAAAGTTCTTCCTGGCCTTCTAAAATTGCATAAGGAAGTCATTTAACTTCCTAAAAACGTCACCCTAGAAGAGATTGCTGAGGATCCTAAACAATATCCTTTTTTTACTAATTATATTGGAGCTCTTAATAGTACTCATCTTCCTATTTCTATTAAGGGTGGGTATACAAAGCAGGCTCCATAGCGCGGTAAAAAGGGAGGATTAACGCAGAACGTACTTATAGCTGTCAACTTCTAGATAAACTTTATATACGTCCTAGCTAGGTAGGAGGGTACTGCTTATAATAGTAGAGTAATTAACTTAGCCAAAGTTAAAGGATTTAAAGCCTTACCTAGTAAATACTATGTCGCAGATGCCAGGTACTCTAATACGCCTATAACACTAACTCCCTACCACGGCATATAATATCATCTTTGTGAATAGGCACAAGCAAATATAAGGCCTTAGAACTCTAAGAAGCTTTTCAATCTTTAATATACGGCATTAAGGAATATAGTAGAGCGTACTATAGGTATTTTTAAGCATTGGTTTAGGTTCTTTAAAGCTAGCAGGCACAATTTACCTTTAAGGACGCAGATTAAGGTAGTGTATACTTTAACGGCCGTCTATAACTTTATTAATATATATAATCCAGACGATCTAGATAGCTTTTAAGAAGGGGAGAATAAGGATATAGATAAGGATATAGATAAGAAAGACACAAGGCTTACAGAAGAAGAAAGTAATATAGGCATAAACAGAAGACGCAATAAGATCGCGCGACTTATATAGGAGAGTTACTGCCAGGTAATTAGCAGGCCAATTAATTAAGAATCTACGGTAGATTTAGTGTATTTACTATAGAAATCTACGTACTTTCCCTCTATATATTACTCCTTAATTGCGTATATAGTAAAACATTAAAAAATAATCAAAATCTCACCTAAATCTTGCTTAGATATTACCCAAATTCTAGCCTAAATCTCGCCTAGATTTTAATCAAATCCTACCTTCCTAATCATCCTTCCTACCAGTTAGAATATTGTTAATTAAGCTTTACCAAAGCTCTGTAACTCTAGCCGTCACAAGAAACAATCTAGCAGTTAACTTAGTCTTAAAAGCCTATAGGACAACTAGCTGCTCTACCAGATCTAGGTAACTAAACTCCTTAATAAACTCTATAGAGGCCTTCTCTTAAGGAGACTTCTAGGCAATTAACTGTCTAGTGGCTCTTATCTCCTTAGTAATCTATTCTACCGTCTCTTCTAGAGAATCCATTACTTACCACGTTCGCCGGCGCTTTAAATTAGATTTAGCCTCTCTAGTAGCTTATTCAATAGCCCGCTTCCTTATTGCCAATAAAAAAGCTTAACTTGGCGTTAAAAAGGAAGATCCTACTATTAAAGGAGTATTTAAGCGCTTAACAGAAGGTAAGCTTAACTAACTGCATTTAATAGAGTTATAAGCTAATCCTAACTTAAAGTCCTCCTTATCTTCCTTCTTACCTTCCTTATCTATCAAATCCGTTACCTGCAAGGCCACGGTTGCAAGAAGCTCCGGGTCTATACAGCTTTTAATTACCTTATTAATCAACCTCGTATTACTCCCTATCGCCAGAACTCCCTCAAATAGCTCCTACAGTATATTTAGAAAGGCAGGTGGCGTATTACAAAACTTCGCAGCTTTAGGATTGGCATTAAAGTATATATCCATAACTTCCTCACTAGCAACGGGCACGCCTTTAGCTTTATCCTACCCCCAGCCAGAAAGGGTGTAAAGCTCCTTCCACGTCTTCCAATCCTTCTTGTGGCTATCATGCTTACTTTTAATATGCTTTAGGTTAACTGCCTAATTAGTAACAGCCAGCATATAGTTAAAAGCAAGCTTCTAACCCTTAGCTTTATAAGAGCTATCTACATAATATCCTTTCCAAACGGCCTTAACGAGGCCTTCTAATATCGCCTCCTCCATTTCGATTGTCTATTTCATACGCGACTTCCTTGAGCTTGTGGGTGTCGCGAGCGTTGCGGGCGTCGTCATAGCTCTGCTTCGGCTCCTGCGGGAGGTAGAGGAAGGTGTAGAAAACGTTAATTAAGTAAAGGGCGTCGATTAAGTAGCGGTAGGAGTAGGAGACTCCATTGCAACACTATAACAAAAAGTCGCGATAGAGGCCTAGTGGGAGAGGTGCTTATTTAGTCGCTCACCAAAATCGATCACGTATTATGCAAAGTCAAAATTCTAAGCCTCATCTGGAGCCTCATCTGGAGCCTTACCAAACAATTAATTCAATTTCAGATTTAACCAAGCCTCAGAAGTAGACGCCACTAATTACTAACTAGTTAACACTAAAAGGTGCACAGATCAAAGAGTTTCTAAACTAAAGTCAGATTGCAACCGAACGACCCCTTAATTATTAGTCTGCCTTTAATATAAATCCTCCTATAAAATATATAGCGGCTCGATTAACGGGCGTGTCTCCTCCCTCTTAACGAACTTGACCGATTGTCCTTCCTTCCTTCTTATTGTATACCCCTGTATTTACCCCTATATCTTTAAGGAGCTTCCGCTGGGGTGCCCTGTAACGGTTGCCGGGATATAAATATAACGCTATTTAACTGGGCTTTATATTAGAGGAGCTTTAAGAAATAGAAGACGATCTAGAAGCTGCAGATGTGACGGTGCTAGAGCGCGTCACCTACCAAGTTCTGCCATATTCTGCCACCTATTATATTGTCGCATATTGTCGCATATTGTAGCATACTGTCTTATACTGTCTCTTACTGTTTCTTACTATTAGCTCGCTGTCACAGAACCCCACCGCAGGGGCCTCCATAGGAGAGCCCCGTGCTCTCGCGTACACCTCGCGTACAGCTTACGTCAGCTACGCGTAGGTATATCACCTCCTTACGCCCTCGACCCTTACGATCGATCGCGCAACGTCTTGTAGTCTCCTCGAATACATACGCCTTGTAGCCACTGCCCCCGTTCCGTGACATTACGTTGCGCCTTTTTATTACCAACGCTCAGCCTACAACTAATTCTACGTCTCTATAATACTGCAGGCGCTGCTGAAAGCAGCGTGTCTATAAGTTACCTTACTCCATACTTCTAAGGAACCTACAATAGTAAGACGATATTCCTTACTAGCCACTATGTTAAACCCAAAGAATAACTTAGTACCTATATTTAACCTACGACGCCAATTAATCCTAGGAGAATTCGATCTATTAGCCCCAGCCTTAACCCCTAAAGGGAAGCCTAGCGGCTTAAAAAATTACAATAATTTTAACAAGATAGACACCAGCAATATCTTATTCTTTATTAATTATATAACCACAGACAAGCAAGCAGAAGGGCTACTACCCATTAAAATTAAAATATAAGACGCTAAAACATTTATAAAAATGGTAGCATAAGAACCTAATAAATACTACCGCCTTCTACAGAACTACTACCTAAAGCTTATATAAGCTAAGATACGTGCTGCCTAAGATCGCGATATTATCTAAGACCTATAAGCTTATAAGGCGCTCGCCAACAACACGCGCTAAGAGACCAAAGATGACCTCTATATATCTAAACACGACGTCCAACGGTTAAAGAAGGCTAAGATCATACTTATTGCCACAGTTACCAAAGAAGAGGGCATAATTAAATACCTATAATCTTAGCTTAATAAGCACATTTGTAATAACGCTAGATACCTTTTTACTACATATAACGCCACCCAAGTCTTTACGCCCCTAGCAGCTTTACCCAATGGGAACCCCTACCAAAGCAGCAATAATAAAAGCCACAACGACTAAACCTAAGCTACTACTGTAGGGTCTAATATACGTTACCCTAATCCCCTAGTCTTCTAGGGAGACCGCAAGGAATATAGCTACTGGAAGATGCAAATCTGTAAGAAACTAACTTAGAGCGCCTACCTTTTTCCTACAGAAGATACTAAGATTGGCTATATCATCGGGCGAATAAAGGGTACACTATTTAATAGACTCTTCGCCTAATAGGAGACTAATAGCCCCTAGAAATAGCAGTCCTACTAAAAAGTCCTTAATAATCTTAACCTAATATACCGCGACTATAACCTACTTGCCACCAACTAAGCTAAACTATATGCCCTAAAGATAAGCCCTACTAAATTATTCGATAAGTTCTATATTAAATTCCAAAAATACACTAGAGCCCTTACCTAAGATAATACTAAAGACCAAGAAGATCTCCTTAAAAAAGTTACTTATTGCCTTAGTTACGCAGCCGCCAGCCACAACTATAATAATGTTTATAATATGGTAGCAGCCCTATGGAAGATTAAATAATAACTAAATTAGATTGCTACTGCTAACCCTTACCCAAAGACCTCCCTATAGAAGCCCTCCAGACCTACTAAGCCTATATATACTAAGCCACCAACGCCTACTACCTTAAATACTACTAGAGCTAATATCAACCTCTTTATACCAACCTTTCCGCAAAAACTCCTAGATGGAGAGCGTAAGCTACTCTAAAAACTAAGACGCTGCTATAAATGCCGTTAAGAGGGCTATTATTACAATAACCTAAACTACCTAATGGCTAGGTTTAGTAGCTGCCGCCTAATACCTAACCTAATACCCTAAACACCAAATATATCACTACACGCTGCTGCCGTACAAGACGAAGACGCAGTAACAGTAGTAGAGTTAGATATAAAAGCAGAAAACGCCAAGTCCCAGCCCTAAGTCGCGGGTTAGAACGCCCTAATAATAAAAGGATCTATATATTAACCTACTTAATAGATAACTTAGTAAAGATAAATAGAAGGAAATAGATAGTTATACCTATAATAGAAACTACTAGCAAAAAATAATACAAGAGTTATTCTATAATTAATTACGGAGCTACTAATAAATTTATAGATACCTAATTTATACGCACTTATAACCTACCTACCTTACCCCTTACTAAAACCTACGCCCTATAACTCGCCAATAGTAGTTATACCGCATAGAAGATTACCTCTATGGCATAACTCTACCTAGATATAAATGGGCACTAGAAAGAGCTCTAGGCCTATATTATACTACTTACTAACTACCCTATTATCCTTAGAATAAGCTGGCTTAAATAACACAACCCCGCTATTAACTGGGAAAAGAGAGAAGTAACCTTTAACTCTAAATACTATAGAGAGACTTACCTTGGGCACAGCCTAGCCACCTCTATTTACTCCCCAGGATATTAACCTAAGAAACCCCTTATTACTCCACCTATAACTAACTGCCACTATATAAGTGCCGCGGCCTTCTACCGCATAGCATGTAAGAAAAGCTAGACTATTACTACAGCTTCCTAATCACAACTATATAAGCTTAATAAAGAACAGGACCACGTCCTCTATAGTAATAGGATAGACATAGTTAACCTTCTAAAAAATAACGCCCCTATGGAACTCTACGGACTTTTACCTTCAGACTTTAAGAAGTTTATAAAGCTTAAAAAAGGACTTACTAATAAGAAACTCTGCAAGCTCCTCCCTAAGAGGTACCACAACTTTATCAACATATGCTCACAAAAGGGCGCAGATATACTCCCCCTATATTAACCTAATAACTATACCATTAACATTAAACAAGGAAAAATACTATCTTATAAGAGACCCTACCTAATATCAAAAAACAAACTTCTAGTTGTTAAAAAGTATATCAACAAGCACCTTAACAAAGGGTTTATTTGTCCTAGTATATCACCAGCAGCTACCCCCATCCTTCTTACTAAGAAGCCAGGAGGAGGTATCCAATTCTACGTTAACTATAGAGGACTTAACGCCATTATAATCAAGAATTAATACCCAGTACTGCTTATACGTAAGACCCTTAAGCGGCTTAGTTAAGCCAAAATCTATACTAAGCTTAATATTATCACCGCCTTTAACTATCTCTAAATACGGGAAGGTAATAAATAGAAAACCATATTTATATTACGCTTCGGCCAATTTAAATATACCATCATACCCTTTAGCATATATAACGGCCCAGGCGCTTTCCAAAGCTATATTAATAACGCTTTATAGGACTACCTTAATAACTTCTGCTCTACATACCTAGACAATATACTTATTTATAGCAATAACCCTTTTAAGCATACTGAATATGTTCAAAAGGTCCTATAGCGCCTTAGGGACGCAGGACTTTATATTAATCTAAAAAAATATAAATTCTTAGTTACAGAAGTAAAATACCTTAAACTAATTATCACTATTAAGGGTGTCCATATGGACCCTAAAAAGGTATATATAATTACCAAATAGTAAGCCCTTAACTATATTAAAGACGTATAAGCCTTCCTCAGTTTCACCAACTTCTATTAGAAATTTATATACAACTTCTTAGGCGTAGTAGCACTACTTATAGTAATAATGCGAACGAAGGGCCTTTCTATAAAAGGAAGAAAAACGTATCTACGCTTTACCTAGACGCCTAAATACAAGAAGGCGTTCTAAGGCCTTAAAAATGCCTTTACTAAAGCACCTATCCTAGCTTACTTTACACTAGGATAATAACTCTATCTTAAAACCAACTCCTTAGACTATATTAACGCAGACATCCTCTCCTAAATAGGTAATAACGGTCTTCTCTACCTAGTCGCATTCTACTCGTCTAAGCTTATACTATAAGAGTATAACTATAAGATCTATAACAAGAAACTCCTTGCAATTATATAAGTATTTAAAGAATTCTAACTAGAACTCTCCTTAGTAGAACCTAACTAACTAACTAAAGTCCTTATAGATCATCGCAACCTTAAGTACTTTATAACCACAAAGTAGCTAAACTAACGCCAAGTATGTTAGAATGAGTTCCTCTCTAGTTTTAACTTTAAAATCGCATATAGGCTAGGAGTATAAGGTACTAAGCCTAATAGCCTAATACGCCGCTTATAAGACCTTCCTTAGTCTAAAGATAACCCCTATAATTAGTTCCAATAACAGATAATCCTAAAAGCACGGAATTTAGCCCTAGGTATACTACCTATAACAAAGCTAACTATACCTCAGCTTTATACTATAGAACTAGAGTTACCTCCTAAAATTAATAAGCTTATTACTATGGCATATAACACCTCTGTTAACCCATTACTATATTAACTTATTGCCATAAAGACAGCTAGCGCCTATACGCTGCCTACTAACATCTAAAGCTTAGGCTAGATTAATATAGCAGCCTTAAAAGTAAAAGAGAATAGGCTCTATTATAGAGGCCGCCTATTTATCCCCAACTTAGAAAATCTACAACAGCAACTAATCTAAATGGCCTATAACCTCCAATTAAGCGGCTATTTAGGTAAAGGAGGAACCTATAAGCTTCTTAGCCGATACTACTTCTGGCCTAAAATAATAGACTTAGTTAAACGCTTTATAGGCGCCTACTATAGTTATAAGTACGCTAAGGCCTTTAATATAAAGTACTAAGGACTACTATACCCTCTACCAGTACCTATATAACGACGGGCAGATATCGCTATAGATTTCGTTATTAACCTACCACCCTATAAACAACACGGCCATACCTATAAGAACATCCTTATAATAATATGCCAACTTATAAAAGAGCGCCACTACGTCCCAACTAAAGGTGTAGCCGTTAGTAACGTCACTAACGCCTTTCTCCGCAAAGTCTACTAACTACATGGGTTACCTAACTCAATTACATCCAACCAAGGCATATAGTTTGGCTTTAATATATAGAGACAAATCTACTAACGCCTTAGCATCTCCGTTAAGATGTCTATATCCTTCTACTATAAAACTGCTGGGTAACTGGAAAACGCTAATGCTAGTATAAAAGCGTACCTATAATAGGTAGTTACCTATAGTTAAAATAACTAGGTAGATTACCTCCTACTAGGTAAATTCACAGCGAATAACTACGTCTTAACTACTATAGGACTTACCCTGTTCTTTACAAACAAGGGTTATTACCCCTAATCTAGCATAGAGCCACCAGAGCCTATTAATAAAAAACTGCCATATAGAAAACACCTTAAAATACTACTTACCAACCAGTATGCAAACCGCATAAAAAATCTACTCAACTACTACAAGGGAGAAATGGCCTAGGCTTAAGTAAAGCAGGCCTACTTTACTAACTATTATAGAACGCCACCACCGGAGATACGTGTGGGCGACTAGGTATAGCTAGATATACGCAATATCTCTATACAGAGGCCTATAAAGTCACTTAATTATAAGAACCTTAGCCCCTATCTAATCAAACAAGTCATTAATAGGGGAGCTATATATAAGCTAGAGCTCCTACCTGCCCTAGCCACCCGTGGGATATAGCCTATATTTTACCCATAGCTACTATACCTTTACCAGCCTAACCCCTTACTAAAACAAATATAGCCTAAACCCCTACTAGTACTAATCCAAGATAAGAACGAAGACAAGAACTATAAGGAGTAGACTATTAAACAAATCATTAACTCTAAATACTTTAGCAAAGGCAGAGGACGGCGGCTCTACTATAGAGCTATCTACACAGGATTCGACATAGATCAGCCAAAATAGCAACTATAGGAAGACTTTAAAAATGCAAAGGATCTAATCAGCGATTTTCACTACGCGAACCCACAGAAACTAGGCCTAAGCAGAGATTTCGTACCTAATCCTCTATAGGAGCCGTCATAGAACTTCAATAGTCGGCAGAATTTGGCAGAGTTTGGCAGAACTTTAATATTGGACAGAATTTGGCAGAACTTCAATAGTCGGCAGAATTTGGCAGAATTTGGCAGAACTTCAATAGTCTAGCAGAACTTGGCAGATAACGCCGTCACACTTATTCACAAATAACCCCTTTAGCAATAACCCCTTTTTTCTTCTCTATACCCTAAGTGTCCCTTCTACATGTACATAGTAACCACAGCGTCGCCGGAGCTCCGCCTCTATAAGAGGGGGGGTAGTGTCACAGAACCCCACCACAGGGGCCTCTATAGGAGAGCCCCGTGCTCTCGCGTACACCTCGCGTACAGCTTACGTCAGCTACGCGTAGGTATATCACCTCCTTACGCCCTTGACCCTTACAATCGATCGCGCGACGTCTTGTAGTCTCCTTAAATACATACGCCTTATAGCCACTGCCCCCATCCCGTGACACTCGCCTACCATTGGCTCGCTTACCACTAGCGCCTTGGCAACCCATTATATCTTATTAGTCTCTAATAGTCTTCTCCTCCTTCTCCTTAGCTTAGTATTCTTATATAGTAGCAATCTATAAGCTTCGGTTTAGAAGCATTTATACGAGCCCGTTACAGCAGATAAGGATAATAAGGATAATATAGGGGCGTGGTATAACTACTTATAGAGTTAGTAGGCTTCTTAAAGTTAATCTGGCCAATTAACTTAATTAATGCCGTATGAGTCGCCGTATAAGTTGCTGTATTTAACACAGAATCTTACCCACCTACAGTTAAATATATTACTACCGCGATATTAAGCTACGGCCTCTTAAATAGCTAGCCAAACTCCTTAAGCTCCTGTAGTTGTTTAGGCTGCTCTACTAGACGCAGATAAGGATAAAGAAGGCATAACTCTACTACCTTGTCTGCGTAAAAAAAGTAAGATTAATAATGTAGAAAGAGCTAGTGGTGGTGTTTTTATTACTTACAATTATAATGTAATAATTTAATATTTAAAGGAGCCAGCGTTTACCAAAACTCTTATTAGTATAAGCCTTAAATTCTATAATCTTTAGCAACTTTAAGTTCACCCTATATATATAAGAGAGCTGCGTTATTAAGAGTAAGGTATTTATATTAAGATTTAACTAATTAAGGCAAAGCTAAATACCTAGCAGATAGGTTTTTTAAATATTAAGTTTAATATAGATTTTAAAGTCGCAGATTAGTAGTAGAAGGTTAATACGCAACTTATTATATAGGCTCTCTATACCAATAGATACGGCGTAATTAAGGCTCTTACTATCAACCTCTTAATTATATATGTTCCAGATAGAAATTAACTAGCCGCTAGTTCTCGCCCGTTAATAATTAATTAACTCTATAGTAAACTTCTAATGCCTTTGCAGAGCTCTGAGCTTAGTATAACGCCTTATATACCTATTAGTGGTAATATAAATTTAATAAGCTTATGGATTAATCTTATAAGACATTGGCGCTATAAAAAGAACTGCCTAAACGCTAATTGGTGTTATGTACTTAATTAGTTAGATATTAAATTAATAGATAAGGACTTGCGGAAGTAGGTAACTAGTATTAAATAAGGTATTGCGGATATTAAAAATCCACCTTATAGATTTGCTATTTGGCTTGTTAAGTAAGTAGTAATAGGAGTAAGAAGTAGTAGAAGAGTACGCCAATCTACCTTAGGTAAGAGCTCTACGGTTAATACTCTAGACATAGTCACTTATTTCTACGTTGGCTCTATAGGCTTAATATTAGGTTAGCAAACTACTCCTATATTAGCAAGTTAATAGCCCTTATTATCCTTACCTATAGGGTGTTAACTACGTAAAGGATATAGAGGAGTTCTTTAAGTATTAAAAGAAGAGTATAGCTAGTGATTTTAACTAGGAGGCTAATGTTAAAGCCGTGTATAAAGTTGTATATGATTTAAGGTAGGACTTAAAGCTTTTACGTGATAAATCTGATAGAGTAGATCCTATTAAGGAACTTATTAATACTAGTATTAAATTAGGTATTACAAAACGCCTATAGGAGGATTTAAAGAAGTAGGTAAATAAGCGCTATATTTAAATTAAGGGAAGTTTTAAAGATATAGAGGACTTTAGTTAGTAGATATTAAGTATAAGGCTCTATAGGCTTTAACTATAGAGTTATAGTATAGATTTTAATAGTAATATCTATAAGAGTGGAACTGCATTCATCAGCAAAATATGGTACCCTTTCAATGGCCTCAATGGTTGGTGGTTGACGCAATTGGCGCGCAGTTGAGGTCATTTGGCAACTCGACCGACTAGCCTATATCGTGTTTTTTTGACACGCAGCCTGCGCGC
>Ga0307507_10000435_pt1 | contig 87331 bp, 29 predicted proteins | sample 7_EM_MG_FD_207223 | JGI IMG/M metagenome (GOLD analysis project Ga0307507, IMG submission 207223) | Populus trichocarpa ectomycorrhiza microbial communities from riparian zone in the Pacific Northwest, United States - 7_EM | ecosystem: Host-associated > Plants > Roots > Unclassified | place...
TATTTGGGCTTGTTTTTAAAGGCCTTATAAACGGCTTTATATAGGCGCTCGTGCAGGCGTTCGCGTAGGCATTCGTGTAGGCGTTCGTGTAGGCGTTTATATAGGCGTTCGTGTAGGCGTTCGTGTAGGCGTTCGTACAGACGTTTGTAGAGACGTTTGTAGAGACATTAGGGGCACAATTAGGCTCTATTGTAGATGGATTCTATAGAGCAAGAGGAGGGCTTTTAAATAGAGGTATCGGCGAGCTAAGCGGTGGTGTATTAGGGGGCGATATACCGCATTAAAGGCAATATAACCGTTATCTACTAGGCAGGTGGCCTGCCTTTACAAATCGCGCCTATAATCTCTCAGACGCTTCGCAGAGGAATTGGGGTGGTAGGGGTAGTAGGGTGTAGCGCGGCGTTCTATTGGCTAATAAGTACCCATAAGTTAGAGCGACCGTTTAATTAGCTTATAAGTTCCTATGGCGCGGGTGGGGGCAGGGGGTAGCCGCCTCCTTAAATTCCTCGGCGAAGCGGATGAGTTAACTGAGATAAGATGTTTATAATATTTTGATGTTCGTCACGTGGATTCTGCCATAGCTTACCGCGCGCAAGTTTTTTTCTAACCAATTAGAAGCCGATTTGCGACCAATTAAAAGCTGGCTTAGCGGGAGTTTGAAATCCAGAACCCCCAACCTAAATATATAGACCACTTGTAAACTCGGGTCAATTACGTAATAAGACTTGTGGGAGACATCTCTTGGCAGGAATTTAACCAATTAGACAACTTTGACCGTTGGTTAAAGTTCCTTAAAATCTCTTTAACCACCTATATAGAAAATAAGCAATACACAGAGTTTTTAGCTCTATAGCCTTAATTTAACAGGTTATAAGCCTAGGTTCGCGCCTAATAGGCTAAATCTAATTGCTTTACTATTGTTACGATATTTGCTATCACAATATCACCACATGGGCGTAAAAAGTCGGTAAACGTTTACCTAACTTACAATGCTAAAAACCTATAACGAGCAGCTATGTAGCTGCTAACTATGGACTCTACGCCGAATGCACAAGAGGATCCTACTGAGGACGAGCCTAATACAGTTTATAATCAAACCGCGGCACCGGAGGCTTAGGAGGACCTCTTATTCAGTAAACAACCTTACTATTGTTAAAATAGAATAATAGAGTTTCGAGAACAAAGCTCTATAACAACCGTATCAGTGGCGGATTAGAAGAAGCTTATTAGAACTGCCTATACTGGCTAAGGAACATACTGAGTTAAAACCTATACTACACAAATACTCCTTATAAAAGGAAACCAATCTGATAATGTTATCTTAATAAGGCCTACAGACTGCCTACTACAAACTACCTACAATATAAAGCCCCGCTAATATAAGCGACAAACGTACCGCCTAAGTCTCTATTCGAAAGCTCGCTAGACGGGAAGACTGGCCAATATTTAGTATTAACGTACAAAACCACCTCCGATTTAAGAACATTAAGTAGGTCCTTAATAATCCACCATAACTTCTTCCTACACTCAAATCGATTAAGGAGAAATGGGCGGACTTGGGCTTTACTAGTAAACAGCTAAAAATCAAACCAGCTAACTTAGTAAAGGAACAGGAGAAACACAAGAAATAGCTAGCCTATGCAGCTGGTTTTATTAACCAGAGCGTTAGCGATATCTACAAGCCATTTATATCAAATACCAGACAGGCGCTTAAAAAATGGAAAGCGTTAAAAGAACGCTTTAAGGATCTTAATCCGGCAGCTATTACCGATATTATAGCTACCTTCTTTACTAAACGCGTTCAAGACTTTAAGAATATAGAGGAGTTTGTCTCCTATATTACATTAAACCTTAATTATCTTATTAAAATAAACCAACCTATTAACTATAAGGTCCTCGCCTAAGCGGCCCTCCTATATAGGGTTAACTCTACTAGCTACGCTTAGTTCAAAACAACAAAATAAACAAATTGGACGCGGGAAAACACCAACCTATAAGCCTTAGGCAAGGAACTTATTATCTTTAATAGTGAGCTTAATCAGGAAGTCTCTACTGCACTAATAGTACAATTAAACGATAGAGGGCCTACAAAGAGAAAAATAGCGCCAGTTAGGATATGCAAATACCCTAACTGCGTAAGATACAACAGAACTACGCACTATAAAGAAAACTGCTAGGAGAGGAAGCCAGACAACGCTCTAAAAGAAATTGGTAATAGGATCCGCTTAAGGAAGAAGCAAAGGACTTAAGCGCCTATCCAGCTTAACAAACACTCTAGTTAAGCTAAGCTTAACGCAAATCCATAACGAGAGCTTGCAGCAGTAGTTATATAAGCTTAACTAAGTAGGCACGACTTCGTCTACAATACTGCCGCTACCGTCCACTGCTGCAATAACCGTGAACTTCTTTTCAACTATGTTAATAACGACACCTTATTAGGTACAGTTGGTTCCTATAGAGCTTAATTAGAAGGTAAAGGATCCGTCTCTATATAAACCGCACTACCTGATAGAAGCCACAGAAGCACGCTTACTCTACACAATATTCTTTACGTGCTATATTTACCAGCGAACCTACTATCTAGAAGCCGGCTTAAGGAAATAGGCGTCTTCTTTGACAATAAGACTTATAAACTTAAATATAATAATAAGGTAATAGAATACGCGCCTAAAATTCAATAACTCTACCCGATTTGGTAGTATAACTACCAGTTAGAATCGGTCCTCTATACTATTAAAAACAACAAAAGTCTACCTATTTGGCATTACCGATTTGGCCACCTTAACTACAGCGACCTCAGACGCTACCTAAATAAACTTAGTATTAAGTTTAATGACGTTAGCGATAAACACTATAAGCCTTACGCTCAATCTAAAGCCTAAAAGAGGTATAATAGAATACCCCAAGAACAAGCTATATGGCTATTTTAATTCATCTATATGGATCTAGTGGGGCCTATTACCCCCATTAGCTTTAAAGGCGAAAGATACTACATATCTTTTACTAACGACTATACGAGGTTTACTACAATCTATATCGTCCGTACGAAGGACGAGTGGCTTAATACTCTACAGAGGTACTATAACTGGATCTACACCAAATTTGACCTTAAAATCGCTAGAATTCGTACTAACTACAGAGCGGAGCTTTGTAGTAAGAAAGTAACTACCTGGATAGACGATCTAGGTATAGAATTCAAACCTGCCGCCTCACACGCTTAAGAAGAGAACGGAGTAGCAGAGCGCTCGCAGCGAACCTCCACTGAGATTACCCGCTTAATAATCCTTGCAGGCAATATACCAGACTTCCTATGGCCTGATGTACTTCTTGTAGCCATATATATTAAAAACAGACGCCCTATAAGAGCTCTTAATGGTATGTCACCTTACAAAAAGCTTAAGGGTAAACCTCCCTTAGTATACCACCTGAAGGCTCTAGGATCTACCGTCTATTCCCTTATAGCTGAAGAAGATCACGTGAAATCAGCTAGGTTCGCTCTATAAGCAAAGAAGGGTGTTCTAATTAGCTATAACGGCAAGATAATCTATCGCGTTTGGCTACTAGATAAACAGAAGATTGAGCGGCTTAAAGACATTAAAATCTACGAAGGTGATATTAGTTTAAAGACTGCCACTATATTTATAGAAGAATCTATAGACTCGTCTAATAAGCAAGGGAGGGAAGATACTACTACTCCTTAGCCGAAGCCTCTATTAAGAAAAAAACAACGAAGAATTAATCGGAAGGAAGGTTGTGATAGTTTACCCCATGGGCTTAAGTCTCTGCCTAAAAACCTTACTATAACCACTACTCAATCAGGCCGCTAGACGTTAAGAATTGACCTACTAAGCGACCCTACTGCCTTCCTTATAAGCCTTATAGGTATAGACCAAAGCCTTGACCAATGGGCTAATAATATTAATAAGCTACTAAGCAACTGGGATAACGAAATAGGCGACAAACTAATAGCCCTTCTATCTACCTTTCCTCTATAATCTATACCTCAAAACCCTTACTTAAACAATTGCGATGCGGTCGATCCTATGGCTCTACTAGCCGGCTATATTCGATATACTGGCTTACCTAATCTTGAAATGTACACATCTACTACCTCAATCAACGAAGATGAGCCTTATATATACAACCGAGCAATCAACGGCCCAAATAGCGAAGAATGGATAAAAGTAATGATAGAGGAGGTAGGGTCTCTAATTAAGAACTAGACGTGGGAGCTTGTTAACCTTGCCTCCCTTAAGCCTCCTTATAAGCCTCTCGCTGGTAAATGGGTGTTCAAAGTTAAAAAGGGAAAGGACGGCGAGGTCCTCCGCTATAAGGCTAGATAGGTCATTAAGGGATATCTACAGCAGTACGGTATCAACTACAACTAGACCTTTGCTATGGTAGTAAAACCTATGGCTTTTAGGGCTCTATTCGCGATTGCTGCCTACTACGACCTTAAAATTAAACAGATGGATGTTAAAACCGCCTTTCTCTATAGACCAATTAATTAAGAACTCTATGTCGTTATACTAAAAGGCTATAAAGAAGCTGGTAAAGTCTACCGCCTTAAGAAGGCCCTCTATGGACTAAAATAGTTACCTTAAATCTGGTATGAGACGCTCTTAAAGTTTCTACTAGAAAAACTTAGACTTTACCATCTACATGCGGATCACAGTATATTCGCCACCAGTAAAGGATGGAAAGGTTTAATTATTTCTGCCTATATTAATAACACTAAAATTATCCATAAAGATATAGCGGTAGTTAATCAGGTAAAAGTAGAGCTTAAGGCAGCCTTTTAAATAATAGATCTTAGGCCAATAAGCTTTTACTTAGGCATGACAGTTACAAGAGATTGAATGAAGAAGAAGATTATACTCTTATAGCAAGCCTACCTTATTAAAGCTCTTAAACGTTTTGGATTGCGAAAGGCTAACACTTTACCAGTACCTATAAAGCACTTAATTGAGCTTGTAGCTAATTAAGAAACTACCAGTAAGGACGACATTAGAAGATACTAGAGTATAGTCAGTTTAGTTATGTTTCCTATAATAGAAACAAGGCCAGATATCACCTTTACGGTATTAACGGTAAGCCGTTTCGCCTATAATCCTACCTCTACCTATATAACGGCCGTAAGACTTATCCTTTAATACCTGGCCGGCTCGCTTAATAGAGGAATTACCTATAGAGGCGATGAGAACCTAGACCTTACACCAATTAGCTTTAGTAACGCCGACTAGGGACAAGACAAAACCACAAGACGCTCTATATTGGGCTTTATGTTTATATTAAATAGAGGACCAATTTTATGGAAATTAAAGCTATAAGCTACCGTTTCACTATTAATATGTTAATCAGAGTACACAGCTCTAACGGCTACAGTAAAAGAGGCTATATGGCTTCAACTTTTACTTATCAAACTAGGTATACTAGACCAGAGCAAATAGTTTGCTAGAATCTTAATCAAAACCAACAACCAAGCTGTAAAAGCGTTGGCCAAAAATCCAGTTTAGCATAATTAAACAAAGCACATCGACATCCAGTTTCACTACGTGAGAGATAAGATAAATAGTAACAGAATCGACCTTGTATACGTTGCTTTAATTAACATAGCGGCCGACGGCCTTACTAAGCCTCTCGCGGGTCCTTAGTTCTACGCCTTCCTTAAACACCTTCAGATGGTGTAGAAACTTGATTAACTACACTAGGCCTTAATAGGAAATCAGTACACGATTAGTAGATCCTTAGAGAGTGCGCTAAACGACGCCTTAAGGCCTTAAAACGAGTGATAGAACTTAACCTTAATCTACTAACCTACTACTTAAACCTACCACTCGAACCTGCTACCCGAACCTACCACCCGAATCCAACGGCCGCGACATTAGGGAGGGCTCATACCGGTAGGAAGGATGGACATACTTTAGGAGAGATACAGGGCGAGGCTATAGGGCCTCTAGAGCTCTATAGGCAATGTAGAACACCTATGGGGAGGTGCTGCCAAAATTTTGAGAGATGTTTTATAAAAGGAACTCCAGTAACCCTTATTAAGCAACCCTACACCCTTATATACAGTGTATATAGCGGTATCGTTGACTGAGCTTGAGGGAGGGTGTTGGAAAACAAGCCCGCAACGATATCACGTGATGAGACTTGTGGGAGACATCTCTTGGCAGGAATTTAACTAATCAGATAACTTTGACCGTCGGTCGAAGTTCCTCGAAATCTCTTCAACCACCTATATAGAAAATAAGCAATACACAGAGTTTTTAGCTCCATAGCCTCAATTCAACAGTATGGGCAGTATAGGCAGTATAGGCTGCAGGGCAACGCTGCAGGAGCTTATTAAGGTCAGAAAGAGTCGAATTAATATTAAACAAAGAGCTATCGGCCATGCTATATAGTAGGAAGTTAATATAGGCTTTGCAAGGTATAGATTTAGAGCAACTTTATAGTGGAAAACTTCCAAAACTTGCTATCAAAGTCGTCCGACTTCGGCGTTATATCTTAAACCTAGCACTAATGTTTACTTTATAAGCTGTTTAGGGCTTTTAGTCTATATAATAAGCTATTAATTCCGCACCCCGAACTAGTCTATTTACCACGTAGTTGCATAGATATTCTATAATGTAAATTGCGGTGAGGACATGCTTTTTTGAAGTTCTTCAGCCACCCCGATAGCGGCCCGTGCGGGACTTAGTAAGCGCTTACTAATCTTAAATGTGTGGGATGAATGTGCCCGGAGACGCTCCGAGAATTATACATGCAAGCGGTGAGGCGAGGCAGAACTACTCTACATTAGGTTAAGATGCTGAAACCCTAGTAAGCTGCAGCAAACCAATCCGTAAGGCAACTGGCAAGACACTAGCAGTCAGACGACATGCCATGCCCATAAAACTCAGAAGGCCGTATTTGATGTGTAATATAGGTTACCATACAGGCAGATAATTGGACCGCCTTAGATTATTGAGATGCCAAACCGATACATAAGAGATCGAGCGATCGGATGCATCTCCGGAGGAAGTGGAACAAGAAGGTAAAAATCGGAAGAGGAGTGATAGGAGAGATTTCTTACTTAGAGGATGGAGAGCTGGTATTCGCGGGGAAAAGAGGCCGATGCGGATCCGGTGCTATGGTACCGAGCCATGCGAGGTTTTTGGTTATGTGATTCTCACCACAATGGCGCATCTAATGCAGTAGACTATAGAATGACCAACACTACTAGTGAAGCAGTGTGATGAGCGACCATAGCCGTGATATTGAGACGATAATATGCACAATTTATCAAATGTAAAAATGGAACGGATCACGATGGCCCGCTTAGACTTTTTGTTTGAGCATTTCACATGGGATGGCAAAACTTGTGATACCATAGGTAGTTTTGAGGCAGGTGGGGTGCGATGGAGTAGTAGGGATTAGATTGTTCTAAGCGGGCTGAGCTGCGGGTTAAATGGTATAAATTGGCCGGTCGAATCTAAAACCGTTCTCCTCTCTAGTCTCAGACATAGAGAGAAGTCGTGATAGGTCATGTTGGTGAGGGGATTCACTCAAAGCGTACCGCTGAACTGGAAAGATATGAAGTCTCAACGTTTAGAAGCTGCGAAGTTAATAGCAGGCAGATATTCTTATCCAATAGTCCCACCTCATTGACTGCGGCTACATGTAGTTGTTAACAGAAAAGAGGAGCACCTCTTTCGACAAAGGTGTATATATTACCTTTTACAGAAGGAGAGTTGTGGCTGAGAAGTAATGTAGCATGGAATAGAACCTCTTATGTCACATCTTATGAGCATTATGTGTTAGATGTGAGCACTCCCGCTAACTCTCTGGCTGCAGATGATATTGACTTGAGTTAAACCGTATTACAATAGCACGGTTAACCCGCACTTTTACGACGCGTTGTTATGACGTACTTACGATTCAATAAAAGCGGGCTTCCTAGTTTTCGCTGCAGCGCTCACTCGAGCGTCAAGGCGGCGGAAAGTCCGGTGCTAGAAAACAAATTAAACTATACACTATGTTGAAAAACAATGTGATACAGGTTTGTTGCGGCCACGACTTCTGTCTTCATTTGATAAGCAGCAAATAATGGTCTGACTGAGACGCAGGGCCCATTGGATCACGAAATAGCATGCGGTAAGTGGATAGACAGATTAAACCGTATGGTGGGTAGCGAGAGGCGATATTAGGTACGCCACCAATATTGTGATAATTGGTCTCTGCCCGGATGAAGGAAGCAGCATCGGAGAACGTCGCGCGAGGAGCGATCTCCGCATCGGCAGTGGTGTAGGAGGTCCGGCGTGCAAAGCTTCAACTTCAATTTCCATGGCTACTAATTATCTGGGGTTTGTTCAGAGCTCCACGAAAGCCCTAAGATGGCCTAGCTGCATGGTCCATGCGCTATATTCGGACCCCGATCATGTATGCAGCTGCGCGAATTCACTCTTTCGACGCAAAGCAATGGCCCATCTTCGCAGAGAGTCGGGCGGTCCAAGAGGGCGGCAGCCGCGAATCTACCTGTTCGTCGCTTGGAAGTTACGTGACGCAGAACCAGTTGTTCGGATTCCTACCTCCTCTTTTATAGGTTCGAACGATAGTTTTGTGTCGCCACTGACTGCATGGAAGGGTTCTCCGCGTCATATTGGGTACGTTATTATCGGTGAGATCCCTCGCTAAAGCACCGAAGATGCTGCGCGGTCCATGTTTAGTGGAAACAAAGGCAAAGGGAAAAAGAAAGGCATGATAGGGCATATAATCAGTAGCATTAGGTGCTTGCATGGGACACCTGGTGAGAAAGATGAGGATAAAACAAGGTTAAAGGCTAACGAGAAGAGCGATGAGGAGGGCTCCTACAGTACCAGGTCCACTTCCACACATACGTTGCTAGAAAAAAGAACGGTCAGCATAGAAGTCGCAGGACTGGGGAGAGCTGAGAATGTTTGGGTGCTTGTGCAGGTTGTGCACGCCAGTCCAGGAAAGCTTCGGTGCATAAGTATTGCAAGAAGAAGGCCCGGAGAGTTAGGCTAACAGACATAAAACGGTATGCAGAAACTAGCAGATGTATGTTGCCCTTTTGGGACCGGCCCAATCTGCGGCAAAGACAGGAGGGACAATGCATGCATTCGTCGCAGAGGGGTGCAGAAGGATGAAGAATGGGGGCAGAGGTGGTGTTGTGGTCATTTTAGGCGCGCGAGCATGGGCCCCGGAGTACTAAAAGGGTTTAGGCTATGCCTTCTCCCCACGCGCCTCGTCTCACCACCTTGCCCAGCCCTCACCAATGGCGGGCATCACGGCACCGACTCTGATTGCTGCCCTCCCTTGGTGCGGATCCAAATAACCCTGGGATTGCCTGCGCATCTCGCGTGGCCCCTCACTGCCTCCCTTGCGTCGGGGAACATCATATTGCAGTTCCACCTGCAACGCAGATCTCAAATCTCCACACGCAATACAAGGGGGGGTACATGTGCGGATTGCTAGCTTTGTATGGACAGAGTGACAGTTCTCATACATTCTGTGCCGGGAGGCTAGCAATCCGCACATGTACCCCCCCTGTACGTCATGACTCTCCCTTCCAGCTGGTGGCGCGATTTCAGTCGCTAGCGCCAATCGGTCAGACAACTCACAGACGGCTCAAACTGCGATTCGTACCGTTCCCGAGATCCAGACAAGCTGCACGTCGCATGGACGGTGGGGCACCTGACTTCTTCGCTTTCTGGCCCTTCTCTTATAGGTTGAATAAATTCTGCAGGCTCTGAGCCGCGCTTAGCACACTTCGAGATTCTGCGGTACTACTTTCTCAGATCCTGTAGCTTGCAACGAAGGCCTGTGTGACGCTCTTCATAGCCGTTTATCCGCGTTGCGTATCCAAATGTGTCTCTTGGTATTTGTGGAAAATCTACGCGTATCTTCAGCCCTGCCATGCAGCCTCTTCATTTCGCGATTTGTGAAAAGTACACAAGCGTGATCAGTGAATATATTCAAGTCGATAAAAAGAGCGGCCAAACTCTGTCTCCAGAGTATTGTGCTTTCATCTGATGGATCAGTGATTCGCATTCAAATTCCTGGGCTTTTCTCTTCTTTCCAGCAATTCAAAGCTACACCTTCATTAACCACGATTTACATGATATCATTGACCGCGGCGCACAACCCGCCCTTCTCAGCTACCGAATCCCTTGCTTTGCGACTAAGGCACAGTTGTTGTGTTTATATCCCAATAACTGATCTAGCTGCAGTCGTCTTCGAAAGCTAACTTCCTCTTAGTCCCCAGCCACTGCCGCTACGGAAACTACAGGAAAAACGACGCATTTGTCCCTTGCAGTCACGCAACCGCGCTTTATACTTCTCCCTAATAGCGTCACACACTCTGTCCAGCCTCCTATTTTTTCATACCCCCTCCGATCTAGAAGAATACTTCGCTTGGGACGTCCAAATCTTCTGGGAGACTACCTCGCGTAATATTCACATCGTTGTCGTGCCTGACGATCACTCACATCGTGTATGCCTAAGTCGAGCCGGGGAACGACGGCAATGGGTCTGAGGACAAATATGGTAGGGATGAAATGACTTAGAAGACAGTTAATGAGGCCAATAAAACTAACGAAGCAGGCATAGTAAATGAGAGGCCGGAGATGAAACATTTCAAACCGCGTTTGCTGCGGCCTTCAGCATCCTGCCAATGTCAGCGCATGGCAAGACAATTGAAGGCTCATTCCAGGAAAAATATGAGATTTAATGATAAAGAGCCTGAAGGAAATGGTGGGTGTCGAACGGAGCAGTCAAGAAGGAGAACTCTGTCGAATTAATGTAGGCTGTTGAGCCTCAATATATATAGTTAAGTGAAATAGCCGAGACACTCCCAATCTATACTGGCGTAGGAAACAGGACGATGATCGCAATGAGCGTGTCGTTCGACAGTGGGAAATGAGATGCAGGGGCCGGGCATTGGAAGTAGGAATAGAGAGGAGGCGGATCCTGAATAATGCAGAAGCAAGCTCTCTGTAATGACATGGAGGCTTCCGAGGATAGCTTTGAAAGAAATCTATGTCGGACCCATGGTTCCAGAGAGATCTTGCGTATATGTGGTACCATAGCTTCTTGAACTCCCCATTTCATGTTGATCGTATCGTGGCAGTCGCAGCCCCTGATCCGGCTTGACTTTACGTCCGTACTTCATTATTTTAGAAAAGCCAAGAGATCGGCAATTTTAATGCTTAGGTCATGATTTTCGTCTAAATATTCTCATAGCATTAGTAGGGGAATGATAAAGGCACTCTGGGCTTTTAATTGCTGTTGGTCAGCAATACTTTTTCTTATCTTTTTATCATCCTCGTGAACTTTCCTAGCCTTTCAAGTCTGCTTTATAACTGTATAATGACAATGAAGCTATCGGGGCATAAGACGGACACTCTTTTTATTTTATAAAAATAATTGCCTAGATACCTTATGTATATATATATCGACCGTAAAAAAGTAGGTTAGGAAAGGAGGACTTATATATATACTAATCTACAAAGGAAAGAGACTATATACATAAAATAGGTGGCGAAGGCTGACATAGACAATGACGACTGTTATATCATTGCCACCTCAATCGACAATATAATTTCGGTATATTCCTCAACAAATTATCAGGTATTAAAAACATAGGTAGATGCTTCTATCTATAAAGCGTGCCTCATACTTGTCATCTCAAACCCCCATATATCTCACAATTTGACCTATATATAAATAGCAGTAGCGCCAATGCGGCAACAGTGTGTCCAATAGCCAGCGACGCTGGCAGCGTAGCTGCCAAGAAGCTAATAACATAAGCAGTCAGCTGGCAGTCAGTCTGCGTATAGGGTAGTTACAGTTAGTTAATAGTTAGTTAGTAATAAAACTACAGCGAGCTAATGGCTCGCTGCCTTAGTAGTAAGGAAAGGAAGATTTAGTAGTATTTTAAAGCTTTTAGCAGAATTCAGATCTTCAGCTAAGATCCAGTTAGCTAACCCTTGGGAATCTCTCGCTTAGCTATAGTAAATAAGCAATATCTCTACTACGCGTATAAACCTATTCCCCAATATTAAAACGAACCTTTTTATTACCTATATACAATGCAAAGTATATTACATTTTACGCCCCGGTAAAGTAGCAGAGCTTCTTCCTCTACTTCTTCCTCTACCTCTTCCTTATTAACTTTATCTACGCGTCCTTCAGTACCGCGTAGGCCTCATAGATTAACTACTTCTTCCCCTCTTCTAACCAACGATAATACCAAATTAGGTAATTAAAATAATTCTATATTATAAAAGCCTCCTCCAGCTAATTAAAACTACGGCTATATCTTTCCTATTAATTGGGATAATCTCTACTTAATATTATACAGCAGGCTTACTAGTAAATATAGATACCAAGTTATTAATAAGCGGTTACTATTAAGTAATGCCTCTATATTACCAATATAGAAACATAGAGCAGACATTTTTTAAAATGGTCCTTTAGTTAAATCCTTTCTCTAACACTTACTAAAATCGCTCTTAATATATTCTTAATACTAGTAATAAGCTCTATATATAAATAAGCCTTTAGTTAAGCTAAAAAGATCGTTACTAATAAGCGTAATTAACTATTGGCCGATATAACTAAAGCAGATTAATATTAAAAGTAGTAGTTAATTAAGGGCCTTTTATTAAGTAGTTTATGTAACGGAACCTTGTAGTAGGAACTATAGTAGGTCCTATTATTAGGCTAGGTATATAGGTAAAAATAAAACAACAATGTAATAATAACTGGTGGAGTAGTTACCTAATAGATTAACTTTAATTATATTCTAAGATTTACTACAAGGAGAGAACTATCTATAGTAGGGACTAAGGTCCTTTAAATATACAACTATACTCCTAAGAAATCCTCTCTTATACGTAAGGTATATGTTATATGTATTATACACGGGCGTATACCACATATACTTTATACACTGCGTATAACATTATATAACTCGCTTACCATTCTTTATTATATAGTTCCACCAGATCCATTCTAGACTATACCTATATTAACTAACTAGCTTCCTACAACTCTTCCCTAAGTAGTTATAACATTATACTTAAAGCATCTGTAACACTATCTCCTTCCTCTTTATCTTTATCCTTGAAGATTCCTAACATCTCTAAGTCGTCTACTAGAGGTATAATATCCGTTTAATTAGTCTAGTTAATATTCTTACTTATTATACCTAAAGCTTCTTCTTTCTTATAAGCGTAATATTATACTCGCACCATAGCTGCCATACTATTACTTAGTAAGATAATGTCGTCTCCATATTCTTATTATACAAAAGTAGGGTTAGTGTATGTTATAATAGCAAGTCCCTTATCTTAATAACCCTTATTTTACTTAGAGTGCACTAAAGCAAACGTTTAATTATTCTACAATGTTCGCTCTATTTTTAATACTAAGTATACACATCCTATAACTCTTAACAGTCTTCTAGTTCTCTAAGTAACTTATTATAGGTGTAACAGAACCTTATAGTAGGAACTACAGTAGGTTCTATTATTAGGCTAGGTATATAGGTAAGAATAAATCAACAATGTAATAATAACTGGTGGAGTGGTTACCTAATAGATTAACTCCAATTATATTCTAAGATTCACTACAAGGAGAGAACTATCTACGGTAGGGACTAAGGTCCTTTAAATACACAACTATACTCCTAAAAAATCCTCTCTTATATATAAGGTACGTGTTGTCTGTATTAAATATAACGTCCTTCTTATTTAATATAGTTAACGCGTTTAATACTATGTAACCTTAGTTACTATTCCTTATTATATAGTTCCACTAGATCTATCCTAGACTATACCTATATTAACTAACTAGCTTCCGCCGACTCTTCTCTAAGTAGTTATAACATTATACTTAAAGCGTCCGTAACACTATCTCCCTCCTCTTTATCTTCGTCCTTAAAGATTCCTAACATCTCCAAGTTGTCTACTAGAGGTATAATATCCGTTTAATTATTCTAGTTAATATCCGTACTTATTATACCTAAAGCTTCTTCTTCTCTTTTCTAGGTTAAGCGTCGCCTTTATACAGTTTCCTCCATACTGTCGCTAGGCGAGGTAATAGCGATTCCTTACTCTTGTTGCGCTAAAGAGGGGTTGGTTTGTGTTGCGCTAGCAAGTCCTATATCTTAACAACCCTCCTTTTACTCTAAGTATACTAAAGCAAATGTTCAATTATCCTATAATGTTCGCTCTGTCTCTAACACTAAGTATATACATCCTATAACTCTTAACAGTCTTTAAGTTCCTTAAGTAACTTGTTATAGGGTCTTATATTTAATCTACTGCTATAAAGCTTAACAGTAAGCTGGCCTCTGCGCTACTTAAGGTTTAACATGCCTTAGAAAAGTCCACATGCGTCCTTAAAGCTTAACGTTTAGCTTATACTTATCTTTAACGTCTTAAATGTGTTTATAAGAAGGTCTATTCTAAGGAGTAGAAACTGGTTTAATAGGGTCTATCTAAGCTAGGTAATAAAAGGACTGGCTTTCCTCCTATAAGGGAAACAACTCTAAATAGCTTAGCAATTGCTCCTCTTAGGTCCCCCTTAGGTGATTTGTTCTTTAGCAATCTTTCTTTATTAATATTACCTAACCTACTTTCTTCTAATACTCCTGTATCTTTCCTATAGCGTTTTTTAGGTTACTTAGTGGTTCCTAGGTAGTCTCGCTGTAGCCTATCCACTTTACTTTATACTATATTTCGTCATCCACATCCTTATAACTGATAATCTTTAAAACTTGCCATTTATCTTCCTCTTATTCTCTGTACGTGTCTGCCTTATAGACTAGTAGCTTAACATTCCCATATACTGGCTCTAGTATTATAATATGTTGTATAGGGTAGATTTTCATTTTAGCTAGTAGGTTTAACTTATATATAACCAATAAAATTCTTTGCTTAACTTTAAAAGGTCCTAGTCTAACGTGGTCTAACTTCTTGCTTAATTGTCAACTCTTGAAATTTTTATATAGTAGCTATACTTTATCCCCCTCCTTAAGATCTGGTCCCTCCAGACTTGCTAATAAGCAAGCAAAACCCTGCTTGCTTGCTTGCTTGCTTGTCTTGGTAGTAAGTAAGCAAGCAAGCAAGAGGCCTTATTTTGGGCAATTAAGCAAGCAATGGAAGGGCTTGCTTGCTTGCTTGCTTGCTTGCTTGTCTTGGCAGTAAGTAAGCAAGCAAGCAAGAGGCCTTATTTTGGGCAATTAAGCAAGCAATGGAAGGGCTTGCTTGCTTGCTTGCTTATTTATTGCTTGTATATAGTTAATTTAGTAGTAGCAGTAGTTGGTAATAGACCTTTAGTGTTTTTCTAGTGGCCGAGGTAATGCAAATAGTGTAAACAAGCCCTTTTAGGTAACCGCTAAGCCTATTTAAAACGTTTTTTCGCGCCAACCAAAAGTCTCGCGTAGCTTATAGTAAACAATAAACACCTTCCTATCCTTATCCATCACTAACTCCACCAATTTGATAGAACCCACTTAGCCACCACTACTACTATAGTATAGGACCCTACCAACGTGAATATGAGCGCGATATCCGCAGAAAACCCCTCAGCCCCTATAGTCTCATTATTGGAAGCCGCCGCGCCCAACCAGCTTATAGACGACGATAATGTTAACAATTATAATGGCATTAACTGGAAACGACTTCTAGATCTTCAAAAACCTTATTATAGCTTAAAGCGGACACCTAGCTTTATTTATAAATATAGGTACAGGTACTAAAGTCGGGTAAAGCTGGAGCAAATTATCTTTATCTGCAAGTACTGCCACTAATATAAAATTCTTAACTGTGGAGGCCCTGGTTGTTATAATATATTAAATGCTAATACTGCTGCTTAAACGTATCTTGCTAAAAATACTCCTGGCCATAGATACGATAAAAATGGAGAGATTACATTTGAATTAAAAAAGCGCGGGCACACCATTCTTAAGCAACTTTAGGCTTTAGGCTAATACGTCTCTTAAGAAGCTGCTAACGCAATCATTGGCGGCTTTAATACCTCTATATTTAAGCAATTAGCTATTAATTGGCTTACTAAAAACAACCACCCGCTATAAGAGTTCGAAACCTCGTCCTTCCGCCGTATAATACAAATTGCGAATCCTAAGGCTAAGCGCGTACTCTAGCTTAATCATCAAGCGGTAGCAGACTATATACTAGCCGACTACAAAGCATACCTCCCCTCTATTACTAAGACTCTCGCTGCCTCCAGATCACTCCTATATATATCCTTTAATAGCTGGCAGACCCCCAATGGCAAGCTTGCTCTTACCGGCGTATACGTATATCACCTTAACAAGGAAGGTTATATAGTGGACTACATACTTGCTCTACCCACGCAGCTCGGCCAGCACTCAGGAATTAACTACGCGGAAGTTATTAGCAACGTCCTTAATACGTTCAAGATTATAAAGGAACGGCTTAGCTACTTTATTACTAACAACGCCTACACAAATAATACTTATTTAAATTATCTGGTAGTCAAATTTAGCTTTAATAAGGCCCATAGGCGCGCCCGCTGTGCTTACCATATCCTAAATCTAGTTGCTCAGCAGCTTATATTTGGTAAAAATAAAGAAGCTTTTAAAAACGAGGATGTAAATATACCGGAAGAAGAAGAGTTCCTAGAGCAGTAGCGGAAGGAAGGACCGCTCGGAACACTTTATAACCTTATTAATTTAATTAACACGCCTTAGCTTGTACAGCTATTTAAGCAATATTAAGTTAATAAAAACATACCTCCGCAGAAAGGCTTCTAAATTAAGCAGCTTATTAAGCCTGTTAAGACCCGCTGGAATAGCTACTACGCTACCTTTAAACAAGCTACTAAGCTCTAAGCGCCTCTTAATTCATTTGCTTAGTACCAGATTACAAAGCATAAAAAGGAAACGGCCTCCCTCAGATCTAAAGGCAAGAAGGTACCTAAGCCTCGCCGCTATATCGCCGTTAGCGGCTTAAACGCATACAATTAGTCAATTATTAATAAATACATGAAGATCCTTAGCCCTCTTAAAGAAGCCACAAGCTTAGTAGAAGGTAGAGGCAAGGCTAGTAAACACGGCGCAATTTAGGAGGTTATTCCTACGTTTAATTGGCTACTTAAAGTCTTTAAAGAAAAGAAGGATCGCGTCACTAAAGCTATAACAGAGGACTATCCGAATTAGGAAGCCATAGAGGATTATTTTATAATTAACCTAAACGTGGCCTAGGCAAAGCTAAACAACTACTACCTTAAGCTTAACAATACTCTAGTATATTACGCAGCAGTCCTTCTATATCCTTATTTCAAGCGCTTCTGCCAGAACGCGTGGAAGGATAGGCCCAATTGGATTATTAGCGGTAATGCTGCCTTCTAAACTCTCTGGCTTTAGTACAAAGATCGTTTAATACCTTTATTAGTAGAAATAGAGGCACAGCCTCCAAAACGCGTGCGAGCCTCCGCTGGCCGTAATAGCCATATTGACGCCTACTCTAGTGCCTTAACACCAAGCCAGATGGTCTGCGAGGATAAGTATATATAGTGGAAGTTGCTTAATCCTCTACTAAAGGAACACCCGTTGGCTTAGGATCTAATTAAGTACTAATAGCAGATGTAAATTGAGTTTTTATACCTCGCCCAGTTCGCCTTTAATATACTAACTATACCAGCTACAAGCTTAGATTGTAAGTAAGAATTTAGTAAAGCTAGTAATCTACTAGAGCCTCGTTAATCTAGGCTACAGCCAATAATAATTGCTGCTCTACAATGCACGCGTTCTTGGAAGAAGATGGGTTATAAAAAGGCCACTAGAGAAGGTAGTAAGTCTATCAATTTATATAAAGCTAATAGCTAATAAAGGAACAGCTGCTACACCTCCTTCCTCTACTACCTCCCGATCCTCTACACTACGCCAAGATCGCGATCTACGCGCTGCCTTTACCGCGTCTGCCTTATAAACTGCCTTCGAGCCGCGTGAACGAGCTTACCTTATACTACAATTGATTAATAGTGGAGGAGCTTAGTGGGCAATGTACTATTACTAGGCGAAGCCATGGCGGATTTTCTATAGAACTTCAAATTCTATACTATCTTGGCAAGCAATTAACAAGCAAGCAAGCAAGCAGACGTGATTTTGAGGCTAACAAGCAAGCAAGTAAGCAGAGAGCTTCCAAATCGGGCAATCAAGTAAGCAGAGGGGTGTTTTGCTTGCTTGCTTACTTATCAGCAAGTCTGGGTCCCTCAGATCTCTTAGCATTATAGTACCTTTTTATTCATTCTTATACTAGTTTAGCTGTTTCTTTAAGGTCTACATAAAGATTTATTAACGTCTCCATTCTATACTTAGCTGTGCTACTCGTCTTTTTTACTTAATATGGTAATAACGATGTTCTTAGCTTATACCCATAATTTACCTTAAATGGTAATATCCCCATTCCTTCTTATAGTGTTGCATTATATGCAAACTGTATAACTAGTAATAACGATACCCAATTGTTCTATACGTAATTAATATAATGCCTTAGATACTGCTCTAGTGTCTAGTTTAGTTTTTCCATTTATCCATCCATCTACAGATAATACGCTGTAGATATTACTACGCAAACCCCTTATTCTGCTAGAAATACTTCCTAAAATACTGCTATAAATCTTAGATCTCTATCCAATATAATCTTATCTAGTACTCCGTGTCTTGTAAACACTTCCTTTATATAGATTCTAGCGACATCTTCTACTAATATCTCTTTAGTGCATGCTATAAAGTATCCCCACTTTATTAGCTTATCCACTATTACTAAAATCGCGTTATAATCTTGTCCTATAATAGGATCTCTTAACTTTAGTAACTTAATAATAAAGTCCTATAATATAACCTCCTATAGTCTTCCTAGTGTCTTAATAGGTTATAGCCCTCTATACAGCTTATGCCTTATTGGTTTGTTTCTTTGGTAATCTAAATATTCTATTATAACTTATCTTACTAGTCCCCAAATTCCTTAAATAATGTACTCCTCTTAAAGTCTTAATACTAAGCCTATAGCTCCGTTGTGTCCTTATATCATTCCCTTATAGAATTCCTTAACAAATTCTTCTATAATAGACTTAGGCATATATATTGCTTTTCTATTTTTGTATTACTCTAAGTCTAGATCCTCTACCTATACTTCTTAGATCTTCTATATCCAATTACTCTCTAGTAATTTATGGATCTAACTTTCCTTAGTTACTATAATCTTTGGATAATTATACCTAATTAATCCATCTTAATCCTTTTGTAATAAAGCTCCCGATAGCTTTTTATTACTTTATAGTTCAGCCTTTCTGCTTAGCGCGTCTGCTTATACATTGTCTGTACCCTTAGTATGCTAAATTTCGAAATAGTATTCTATAAGCATTTCCGCCTATCTAACCTATCTTTGGTTGAGTTCCTTTGTTGTTAGGAATCCTATAAGGTTCTTATAGTCCGTCTTAACCATAAATAGTTTCTCTATACCTTATAAGAATGCTCTCTATTCCTTAAGTGCTGTAACTATACCTAATAACTTCTTGTTATAGATGTTATAGTTTAATTCTAGTAGTGTTATTTTTCAACTGTAGTATACCACTAGGTGCTATCTATCTTAATATTTCTATAGGAAGCACACCCCTAGTATAAAGTCTGATGCGTCTGTTTCTACAACCATCTCTAGACCTAGTTAATAAATCTTAAGAACTGGCTCCTAAGTAAATAACTCTTTAATTCTCTTAAATAGTTCTTATTATTCCTTTCCCTATACCCATAGTTCTTCTTTCTTTATTAACTGTATAAATGGCTCAATATCCTATAACCATTGCGCTATAAACCTTCTATAGTAATTACAAAACCCTAGGAACGATCTTAACTGCATAATATTCTCTAGTTCTTGCTAATTCACTATAGCCTTAATCTTCTTTAGATCTATACTAAGTTGGCCTAGTTTAATAATAAATCTAATAAAATTAGTCTTCCTAGTAAAGAACTCGTATTTCTTAATTACTACTAGCATCTGTTCCTTTTATAGTCTCTTTAAGACCTATTTAATGTGTTCTTTATACTCTTCCTCACTCTCTAAGTAGATAATAATGTTATTAAGGTATACTATAATAAATTCATCTAGGTGTTCTCCTAATATACTATTAATTCACTTCTAGAATATTACTAGTGCATTTATAAGCCTGAATTGTATAACTAATGGCTTATATAGTCCTTCCTTTGACCTAAAAGCTGCCTTCTATTTATTGCCTTTCTTAATCCTGATCTAATAGTACACCTATCTTAGATCTATCTTTATAAAGATTTTTACGTTGCCTATCCTATCTTAAATTTCGCTAATTAAGGGTAAAGGATACCTATCCTTCCTAGTAATGCTGTTTAACTATTTATAGTTTATACACATCCTAAGTTTTCCATTTTTCTTTAGGATAAATAGTACTGGATATTCTACTAATAACTATAATGGTCTAATGTATCCCTTTTATAAGTTCTCCTAAATAAACTCCTTAAGTGCTATTAACTCTATTTTAGTAAGCTTATAGATTAGAAAGAACTTTAGACTTATTCCCTCTTCTAATTCTATCTTATAGTCTTAAGCTATATACTCTAACAGCTTTTTACTTTCTAGTAACCATAACTTTTTACCATACTTATGGTATCTCTTTAGTACATAACTTAAGCCTCGCTTAGTCTCTTTGTATATCGCTCCAACTTGGTACCATACCAACTTGGTTTACTATCACACTTTATATTGTTATATATCCTTAATATTAACCTAACCTATAACCTAATTGATCTTTAGATTATACTCCTATAACTAAGGTATTCCTAGTATCGCCTTATTCTGTCCTAATGGTAGAATATTAAAAGACACTCTAACTAGTCTCCCTTTAATAGTTATCTAAATAGGTCCTGTTTTAAGATTAATAATACCTCCTCTATAGGCTATCTAATCTCCTAAAATTGTTATAAGTGGATATAGGTGTTCCTTCTATCTATATAGTAACCCTATCCTTTCTACTACCTTTAGTGATATATGGTTCCTAGTTGCTCCACTATCTACCAACACTTTAAACCGCTGATCTTGCCACTTAGCTCTTAAATTTAGGTGCTAACCTTAAATTCCTTTAAGGGTCTAAGGCTCTAATACTAGTTCCCTCTGGTTCTATACGCCTCCCCTTTTCCTAACTGTTAGCTATTAAATCCTGCCTATACTTAGTCCAACTTTAGCTAATACTTAGTTTATTTCTTTTCCTCTATATGCTATAGATAAGTGTTCTCTAGGCACTCCCACTACTATTATCTATCTAGGTATTCTTCTATAAGGAATCTTCCTAGTTAAAGTATTAAGTCCCCTTAACCTTATACTTCTACTAGGTGCTAACTATATATATACTTAGCGTTCCTAAACCGCTTTTCCTCTAGTGCCCAATATATCCTTACTAGGTACTTCCGGTTCTTATCTTTAGGTGCTCTATATATATTATATGTATTATCCACACAAGCTATCCACAATAGTATATAATACGCTGTATATTTTAGGTTAACTCTTAGTTTATCTTTATCCTTAAGTTTAAATCTATACCTAGTTAACCTAACCACTGGTATCTCTACTGCGGGTACTAAGATTTATTACTTACTTCTTTAGTCCCTAGACCCCTCTTCTAGGTTCCTTAATATTATAATTAATGCTCCTTTAATGTAACTCATACGCTTCTCTATAATGGGTTAATCTTAGACAACTTTTTTGTTTAGCCATATATAAAAGTCTACCCATTTATTATTATGTTATTGCCTATACCACTTTCTATACAGCTGGTTTAGTATATATAGTCTATCCATTAGAAAGTACCTTATTATTACTACATTGTAATATCCTTTAGTATATCTTTCTTTAAACCTAGTTAGAATATCTAGATCCTCTTTTTATTCCAGTTTATCTAACTACTTTGCCCTAGGTATCCCTGCACTTGGCCTATTAATAACTCTTTACATAGGTACTCTGTCCCTTATATAACCTAGCATAGCTAACCTTTTATCTAGCTTTTGCTCCTACTATATAATAATTCTTGTCCTAAACTTATCCATAGTTTCTTGTTTTTTATGTCTTGTAGCTAGATCCTTATAGTTGTCTTACTTTTTAATCCTAGTATTAACTGTTTAATCTTTAGGCTAAACACTGCGTTTACCTGGGATTATTAATATTTTTATTTATTCCCTAAACTTATAGTTCTTAAACTTGCGTCCTATACTTATTTGTTTATTATTAAACTAAGTTACTGCCCTTTCCCATTGGTTTTTGTCTATTATAGGTCCTTAGGTGTATCTTATCTCACTTTAAGAATTTTAAGCTTCTCTTATCTCTTCTTAAGAATCTTAAGCCTATGGCCTTTTGCCTTTATTAAGTAATAAGCTAGCACTAGCAGTTATCTACTTACTTAGTTTCTTCTAAATATTACTCCTATTATCTTATAAAGCGATGGAAATTGTATCTAATAGTGTTATAATATCCGTTGCTAAACCCTATTTTATAATGGTTTTAGTTTCTACTTCTATTTTAACTTCTCTAAGGTCTGTATACTTTTAGTAAGCTGCCCTTATTACCTTATTATTGGTAAATGCTTTACCTTTATTAAACTTATTATCTTTAATATCTAATCTATGAGCTGGTTTACTAGTTCCTTTAAACTTAGATAATAATAGCTCCTATAGCTAATAGCTTGCGCCGTACTTAGCGTCCTCATAAATTTGGTATATGTTGTTATAATAATACGCAAAACTGTTAATTAAATATTCTTTTGTTCCTTATAGTGCACCATTGTCCCTCTATATATACGTGCTATCTGCTAGCCTAGCTCCCTTTACTATATAGTTACTCTAACCACCTCTATAGTCTCTAGCAAAATGACCCTATTTTCCGTAATTTATATAAGCTCCATCTTTAAACCATCTTTCTTGCTATAGAGTCCGCCTAAATATCTTCTACTGCTGAAATCCCTAGTTTGGCCTCTACTCCTAGGTCCTTTAATTACTTAATCCTTAATCTTTAGGTTTCTATAGTTTCTTTTCCTACCTTTAGGTTTCTTTAGTACCACTTAGGTCCATTAGCTTTGCGCTATTCTATAGTTTTTAACTCTATATCTGTTATTGCGTACTCTGCGCCTTATATAACTATAGAACTTAGTCTTGCCCTCTTTTAGCTTATTCCCTTTGGTAGATTCTGTTATTAATCTTTATTAACTAATCTATTAACTCTCTTAGAGTATCCGCATCTTCCATTAGGATAATTACGTCCTAGACTTTAGCCTTAAGTCCCTATTTATACTGTGCCATAAGCGCCCTATTATTCCACTTAACCTATATAGCTAGTGTTTAAAACTATATTATATACTTAATTACTAAAGTGCGTTATACTAAGTTCTAAAGCTTTCGTTCCGCTATAATTATAGCCTCTAAGTCTCTAAACATCTATGTTAGTTATTCCGCAAACCTATTTTAACTGGTAAATATATACCATATATCCTGGTTAGTAGTTATCATGCCATTAGCCTATATTTCCGTAAAATACGGCTTAAACCACTCAAGTGCCCTCCCTATCAGGAATAATCCTATATAGGCTACTTAATCTAATAATATTACTAACTTCGCTCCTTCCTATACTACCTTAAAGTGCATCTATATAAGAAATCCTTTAAGCTTCGACTTCTCTTCTAAGAATTATTTAATTAAAGGTAACTTAATCTTTGCTGCTCTAATTCCATTAATGTGTTCTTTAAGTATCCTATTATTGTCTTATAAGTGATTAACCATTTCCTATAACTAACCTCGCGTAACCACTTAAGAATCCCTATTATCTATACTAGTATCTCCTAGTCCTAAGGTTATAGCTGCCGTTAACGCCATTATAACTAGTGCTGCTCTTAGTAGTATATTATTTGATCTTGTTTAATACTATAACCTTAGTAGTAAATATGTAACGGAACCTTATAGCAGAAACTACAGTAGGTTCTATTATTAGGCTAGGTATATAGGTAAAAACAAATCAATAACGTAATAATAACTAGTAGAGTAGTTGCCCAACAGATTAACTCCAATTATATTCTAAGATTTACTATAAGGAGAGAACTATCTATAGTAGGGACTAAGGTCCTTTAAATACACAACCATACTTCTAAGAAATCCTCTCTTATATATAAGGTACGTGTTGTCTGTATTAAACATAACGTCCTTTTTATTCAACGCAGTTAACGCGTTTAACACCATATAACCTTAATTACCATTCCTTGTCACATAGTTCCACTAGATCCATCCTAGACCATACCTATATTAACCAACTAGCTTCCACCAACTCTTCTCTAAGTAGTCGTAACATCGTACTTAAAGCGTCCGTAACAATAGGGTCTTATATTTAATCTACTACTATAAAGCTTAAGTCTAAGTTGGCCGCCGCGTGCGCCAAACTCTACTATTCTACTAAAGAGACCACTTAGGCCCTTAAGGCTTAACGTCGCTCCTTTAAGTCTTAGTAAGTTATATTTACTTAGTTAACCCGTCTTAAAAAGGTTTGTAAGAAGGTTTATTTTAAGAAGTGGAAACTAGTTTAGTAGGGTCTTAATAAGCTAGGTAATAAAAGGACTAGCTCTTCTCCTATAAGGGAAATAACTCCAAGTAGCTTAGTAATTACTCCTCTTGGGTCCCCCTTAGGCAACTTATTTTTTAGCGATCCTTTTTTATTAATATTACCTAACCTACTCTCTTTTAATACTTCTATACCTTTCCTATAGCGTTTTCTAGGTTGCTTAGTAGTTTTTAGGTAGTCTTACTGTAGCCTATCCACTTTACTTTATACTACGTTTCGTCCTCTACGTCCTCGTAACTAATAATCTTTAAAACTTGCTATTTATCTTCCTCTTATCCTCTATATATATCTGCCTTATAGACTAGTAGCTTAACATTCCCATATACTAGCTCTAGCATTGCGATATATTATACAGGATAGATCTTTATTTTGGCTAGTAGGTTTAACTTATACATAACCAATAAAATTCTTTACTTAATTTTAAAAGGTCCTAGTCTAATATGGTCTAACTTCTTACTTAGTTATTAACTCTTGAAATTTTTGTATAGTAGCCATACTTTATCTCCCTTCTTAAGATCTGGTCCCTTAGATCTTTTAGCGTTATAGTACCTTTTTATTTATTCTTATACTAGTTTAGCTGTTTCTATAAGGTCTATATAAAGATTTATTAATATCTCCATTCTTTACTTAGCTGTACTACTTGTCTTTTTTGCTTAATATAGCGATAATGATATTCTTAGCTTATATCTATAATTTGCCTTAAATAGTAATATCCCCATTCCTTTTTATAGTATTGCGTTGTACATAAACTATATAATTGGTAATAACAATACCTAATTATTCTGTGCGTAATTAATATAATGCCTTAAATACTGCTCTAGTGTCTAGTTTAGTCTTTTTATTTATCTGTCCATCTGCGGATAATACGCTATAGATATTACTACACGAACTCCCTATTCTGCCAGAAATACTTCCTAAAATACTACTATAAATCTTAGATCTCTGTCTAATATAATCTTATCTAGTACTCTATATCTTATAAATACTTCTTTTATATAGATTCTAGCGATATCTTCTACTAATATTTCTTTAGTATATGCTATAAAGTATCCCCACTTTATTAGCTTATCTACTATTACTAAAATCATATTATAATCTTATTCTATAATAGGATCTCTTAACTTTAGTAACTTAATAACAAAGTCCTATAATATAACTTCCTATAGTCTTCCTGGTATTTTAACAGGTTATAGCCCTCCATATAGCTTATACCTTATTAGTTTATTTCTTTAGCAATCTAGACACTCCTTTATAACTTATTATGCTAGTCCCCAGATTCCTTAAATAATATACTCTTTTTAAAGTCTTAACACTAAGCCTATAGCTCCGTTGTGTCCTTATATTATTCCTTTATAGAATTCCTTAATAAATTCTTCTATAATAGACTTAGGCATATATATTGCTTCTCTATTTTTATATTGCTCTAAGTCTAGATTCTTTACCTACACTTTTTAAATCTTCTATATCCAATCACTCTCTAGTAATTTATGGATCTAACTTTTTTTAATTACTATAATCTTTAGATAATTGTACCTAATTAATCTATCTTAATCCTTTTATAATAAAGCTTCTAATAGCTTTTCATCACTTTATAATTTAGCCCTTCTACTTAAAGCGTCTGCTTGTGCATTATCTGTACCTTTAGTATGCTGAATTTTAAAATAGTATTCTATAAGCATTTCCACCTATTTAACCTGTCTTCAATTAAGTTCCTTTATTGTTAGGAATCCTATAAGGTTCTTATAGTCCGTCTTAACCATAAATAGTTTCTTTATACTTTGTAAGAATGCTCTCTATTTCTTAAGTGCTGTAACTATACCTAATAACTCCTTATTGTAGATGTCGTAGTTTAACTCTAGTAGTATTATCTTTCAACTATAGTATGCTACTAGGTGCCATCCATCCTAATATTTCTATATAAAGTATGCCCCTAGTACAAAGTCTAATGTATTTGTTTCTACAACCGTCTCTAGACCTAGTTAATAGATCTTAAGAACTGGCTCCTAGGTAAACAACCCTTTAACTCTCTTAAATAGTTCTTATTACTCCTTCCCCTATACCTATGGTTCTTTTTTCTTTATTAACTGCGTAAGTAGCTTAATGTCCTTTATCCATTGCGCTATAAACCTTCTACAATAATTGCAAAACCCTAGAAACAATCTTAACTATATAATGTTCTCTAGTTCCTACCAATTCACTATAGCCTCGATCTTTTTTGGATCTATGCTAAGTTGGCCTAGTTTAATAATAAATCTAACAAAATTAGTCTTCCTAGTAAAGAACTCGTATTTCTTAATTGCTACTAGCATCTGTTCTTCTTATAGTCTCTTTAAGACCCACTTAATATGTTTTCTATATTCTTCCTCACTCTCTAAGTAGATAATAATATTGTTAAGGTATACTATAACAAATTCATCTAGGTGTTCTCCTAATATACTATTAATTTGCTTCTGGAACGTTGCTAGTATATTTATAAGTCCAAATTGCATAACTAATGGCTTATATAGTCCTTCCTTTGACCTAAAGGCTGCCTTTTATTTATTGCCTTCCTTAATCCTAATCTAATAGTATACCTACCTCAGATCTATCTTTATAAAGATCTTTACGTTGCCTATCCTGTCTTAGATTTTGCTAATTAAGGGTAAAGGATACCTATCCTTCCTAGTAATGCTATTTAACTGTCTATAATCTATACACATCCTAAGTTTTCCGTTTTTCTTTAAGATAAATAGTACTGGATATCCTACTAATAACTATAACGGTCTAATATATCCCTTATATAAGTTCTCCTGGACAAACTCCTTAAGCGCTACTAACTCTATTTTAGTGAGCTTATAGATTAAAAAGAACTTTAGATTTATTCCCTCTTTTAGTTCTATCTTATAGTCCTATATTATATGCTTTAATAGCTTTTCACTTTCTAATAACTATAACTTTTTACCATACTTATAGTATCTCTTTGGTACATAACTTAAGCCTCGCTTAGTCTCTTTATATATCGCTCTGACTTAGTACTATACCAACTTGGTTTACTATCACACTTTATATTATTAAGTATCCTTAATATTAACTTAACCTATAACCCAATTAATCTTTAGATTGTACTCCTATAACTAAGGCATTCCTAGTATCGCCTTATCCTGTCCTAATAGTAGGATATTAAAAGATATTCTAACTGGTCTTTCTTTAATAGTTAACTAAATAGGTCCTATTTTAAGATTAATAATACCTCCTCTATAGGCTATCTAATCTCCTAAAATTGTTGTAAGTGGATATAGGTGTTCTTTTTATCTATATAGTAACCCTATCCTTTCTACTACCTTTAGTGATATATGGTTCCTAGTTACTCTACTATCTACCAATACTTTAAACTGCTAATCTTACTATTTAACTTATAAATTTAGGTATTGTTTTTAAATTCCTTTAAGGGTCTAAGGCTCTAATACTAGTTCCCTTTAGTTTTATACGCCTCTCCTTTTTCTAATTATTAGCTGCTAAATCCTACTTATACTTAGTTTAACCTTAGCCAATACTTAGTTTGTTTCTTTTCCTCTATATACCATAGATAAGTGTTCTCTAGGCACTCCCACTACTATTATCTATCTAGGTATTCTTCCGTAAGAAATCTTCCTGGTTAAAGTATTAAGTCCCCTTAACCTTATACTTCTACTAGGTGCTATTTATGTATATACTTAGTATTCCTAAACCGCTTTTCCTCTAATACCTAATATATCCTTACTAGGTACTTCTAGTTCTTATCTTTAGGTGCTCTATATATATTATATATATCCTCCATACAAGCTATCCACAATAGTGTATAATACGCTATATGTTTTAGGTTAACTCTTAGTTTATCTTTATCCTTAAGTTTAAATCTATACCTAGTTAACCTAACTACTAGTATCTCTACTATAGGTACTAAAACTTATTACTTACTTCTCTAATCCCTAAATCCTTCTTCTAGGTTCCTTAATATTATAATTAATACTCCTTTAATATAACTTATACGTTTTTCTGTAATAGGTTGGTTTTAGACAACTTTTTTATCTAGCTATATATAAAAGTCTTCCTATTTGTTACTATGTCGTTGCCTATACCACTTTCCGTATAACTGGTTTAGTGTGTATAGTTTTTCTATTAGAAAGTACCTTGTTATTACTATATTATAACATCCTTTAGTATATCTTTCTTTAAACTTAGTTAAGATATCTAGATCCTTTTCTTATTCCAGTTTATTTAACCATTTTACCCTAGGTATCCCTATACTTGGCCTATTAGTAACTCTTTATATAGGTACTCTATCCTTTATACAACCTAGCATAGCTAACCTCTTATCTAGCTTTTACTCTTGCTATATAATAATTCTTGTTCTAAACTTATTTATAGTTTCTTGTTTTCTACATCTTATAACTAGATCTTTATAGTCGTCTTGCTTTTTAATCCTAGTATTAACTATTTAATCTTTAGGCTGAACACTGCGTTTACCTAGAATTGCTAATATTCTTATTTATTCTCCAAACTTATAGTTCTTAAACTTGCGTCCTATACTTATTTATTTGTTACTAAACTAGGTCACTACCCTTTCCTATTAGTTTTCGTCTATTATAGGTCCTTAGGTATGTCTTATCTCGTTTTAAGAATCTTAAGCTTCTTATATCTCTTCTTAAGAATCTTAAGCCTATGGCCTTTTGCCTTTATTAAGTAATAAGCTAGCACTAATAGTTGTCTGCTTGCTTAGTTTCTTCTAAACATTACTCCTATCTTCTTATAAAGTAATGGAAATCATATCTAATAGTATTATAATATCCGTTACTAAACCCTATTCTATAATGGTCTTAGTTTCTATTTCTATTTTAACTTCTCTAAGGTTTATATACTCCTAGTAAGCTGCCTTTATTACCTTATTATTAGTAAATACTTCGCCTTTATTAAATTTATTATCTTTAATATCTAATTTATAAGCTAGTTTGTTAGTTCCTCTAAACTTAGATAATAATAGCTCCTATAGCCAATAGCTTATGCCATACTTAGCGTCCTTATAAATTTAGCAGGCGTTGTTATAATAATACACAAAACTGTTAATTAAACACTCTTTTATTCCTTATAGTGCACCATTATCCCTTTATATATATATGCCGTCTGCTAGCCTAGTTCCCTTTACTGTATAGTTACTCTAACCACCTCTATAGTCTCTGGCAAAATAACCTTGTTTTTTATAATTTATATAAGCCCTATCTTTAAACCATTTTTCTTGCTATAGAGTCTGCCTAAATGTCTTCTGCTGCTAAGATCCCTAGTTTAGCCTCTACTCTTAGGTTCTTTAATTACTTAATCCTTAACCTTTAGGTTTTTATAGTTTCTTTTTCTACCTTTAGGTTTCTTTAGTACCGCTTAAGTCTATTAGCTCTACACTATTCTATAGTTTTTAACTCTATATCTATTATTGCGTACTCTACGCCTTATACAACTATGGAACTCTGTTTTGCCCTCTCTTGGCTTGTTCCCTTTAATAGATCCTATTATTAATCTTTATTAACTAATCTATTAACTCTCTTAGAGTATCCGCATCTTCTATTAGGATAATTATATCCTGGACTTTAGCCTTAAGTCCCTGTTTATACTATGCTATAAGCGCCCTATTATTCTACTTAACCTACATAGCTAGTATTTAAAACTATGTTATATACTTAATTATTAAAGTGTGTTGTACTAAGTTCTAAAGCTTTTATTCTGCTGTAGTTGTAGCCTCTAGGTCTCTAAATATCTATATTAGTTGTTCCGCGAACCTATTCTAACTAGTAAATATATACCGCACGTCCTAGTTAATAGTTATTATGCTATTAGCCTATATTTCCGTAAGATATAGTTTAAACCACTTAAGTGCCCTCCCTATTAGGAACAATCCTATATAGGCTACTTAATCTAACGATATTGCTAACTTCGCTCCTTCCTGTACTACCTTAAAGTGTATTTGCATAAGAAACCCCTTAAGCTTTAACTTCTCCCCTAAGAACCGTTTAATTAAAGGTAGTTTAATTTTCGCTACTCTAATTCCATTAATACATTCTTTAAGTATCCTATTATTATCTTATAAGTGATTAACCATTTCCTATAACTGACCTTGCGTAACCACTTAAGAATCCCTATTATCTATACTAGTATCACCTAGCCCTAAGGTTGTGGCTACCGTTAACGCCGTTATAACTAGTGCTTTAGGTGGCATATTGTTTAACCTTATTTAATACTATAACCTTAGTAGTAAATATATAACAGAACCTTGTAGTAGGAACTACGGTAGGTCCTATTATTAGGCTAGGTATATAGGTAAGAACAAAACAACAACATAATAATAACTAGTGGAGTAGTTACCTAACAGATTAACTCCAATTATATTCTAAGATTTACTATAAGGAGAGAACTATCTATAGTAGGGACTAAGGTCCTTTAAATACATAACCATACTCCTAAGAAATCCTCTCTTATACGTAAGGTATGTGTTATACGTATTATATATGGGCGTACACCGCGTATACTTCGTACACTGCGTATAACATTATGTGACTCGCTTACCATTTCTCGTTATATGGTTCTACCGGATCTATCCTAGACCGTGCCTATATTAACTAACTAGCTTCCTGCGACTCTTCCCCAAGTAGTCGTAACATCGTACTTAAAGCGTCCGTAACAGTTTAATTAACTATATTAACTCTAATGGAGCTTTAACTCTAATGGAGCTTTAACTACATCCTAGTTAATAAGCTTAAATATTAATCTTACTGGCTATAAGCCAGCTTAGTAAGATATATTTAATAGAGCTTTATATTTAATCAAATCTAATATAAAAATAGAGCCTCTAGAGCCCTTACCGCTGCTTTTCTTCCTTACCACTAACGTTACTACCAACTTTAATATTTGCGGAGAATAATTTTGGATATATTTGGACATTATTGGATAAATTAAGGTCAATTTTTGATTGGGTAACGTTAATATTTGTATATAGAGAGGTGCTGCCAAAAATCCGCAATGAAACACCACGAACATTATACAAATTGCCTAATTCGGACAGCGAGCGATCCACTTGGCTGCAGTCGTCAGCGATGAGGCCTCAAAGCTCGCTGTCCGCTGACTGTTGGACACACTGTGCGGCAATGCCTAACAACGAGACTTGCACAGAAGCTCAAGCATACCGGGGATAGATCCTAGTTCGTTTTTGGAGGTTAGAATGGCCTGGCTGCTGACCTAGATTCCGATCACAAAACCATTCTTATGTTCCCAGACTTTGCGTTCGGAAGGCACAGCAAGCCTAGGCATAACGATGCCTAACTATCTTAGGTAAAAGCTAAGCTGGTCTCTACTGCTCAGTGAAAATGTCGTAAATAACGTACAGATAGAGGACACTAAAAAGAGAATGAGCGCAAGATAAAACCCACCCTCTAGCCACACATCTTCAACACCACAAGGACATGACCACTTCTGGCAATATCCACGCTCATGCTAGTTACTGCGTCATGTGGCCCAAGCTTAGAAATTGTATGTAATCTTCTCTGCCGGGGATTGGGGCCAATCCCATCCAAAAGGTTCCGAGGTGTCGTTCTTCTCCCGACATCTTCCTCAAGGATCTTATTAGACTAAGCATGCTTAGCTCCGCGGCTTAAGTCCTTGGTCTCCACACGGTGGCTTTACCAAGCTGTCAAACCGGGCGAGCGCCCGCGGAGATGAGTCCGATTCGTTGGTTTTCGCGGCTCCACCTGCAGATTATCTGAAAATGGATGTGATGGGGATTGTTGAATATGCAGGTTTTGAATCGATATTTCAATAGCTGGCGTGCGCTAGAGAAGAGCGTTGAAGGGCTTGCGTAGCGTCACAGGGGATCCTTGCTCATCTAACGTCTTTCAGCCAATATCGAAAACCTTATTCGACTAACAATTGGTAAAATACTATGCTCGCACCCGCATCTGGCCTGAATCACCATCATGCTAGACTGACTAATTTGATACTGCGACGTTACGCCTGCGGGAAGATTCTCATCTTCCCGAAGGCTGAGAGATAGAGAAATCCGCCAGGATTGGCTGTTGGTCGGGCGTCATTGTTGAGATGCGCTGATAATTTCGATCGTCTGCATATGTTGGCCTTAAACTGAAGCACATCACCCTTTCGATACATTGAGTGAGCGTCCCGGCAGTGTTGGTATCCGCTCACTCCCATCCCTCATCCCTCATCCCGCGGGGGCGCATTCTATCTCCATCCCGCGGTGCACCGTTCATATCCCGAGGAGCTGGCTGGAATCCGAATAAGAGAGTTGTGTTGATTGCCTTATTGCTTTAGCCTGTAAATATCCATAACCGAGACCAAGTTGGGTAACTACAATCAATTAACCAAACTCATACCATTCAGGGTTCCGCAGTCTCTTGCGGATAGGTGCAGAACTTCGAACAGCGGAGCTTCACCGCTAATGGTGTAAGCAGGGAGCTGACTTTAGACATACTATGTCCAATCACTCTCTGAACAGGAAGACGGATCAATTTTCCACCTTCCTGTGTCTCCACATTGCTACCAACCCTCAAAAAATGGGAGCCTGAATTCCAGTCTCGCTTCTGCTTGACTCAGTAAGATTCTGTCGGCCGAGGAAGTCAAACGCAGCTCGATACGGCGGAGCTTTAGAAACTTTCGTCTCGAGAATGTGTCTCCGCAGGAAAAATCAAGTTTGCCCTCAACATCCACCCTCTTTTGGAACTTATGGGCCAAGGAATGCTAAGTTCCAATCCGAGGATTCCGCTTCGAAGCGGAGATAGGAACTGTATATACCTAAGACAGGCCTTTTCCGTAAGCCACGTGGAACTAGTTTAGTGGTGAGACTATACCAGCAAATACTCTGACATTCCCATATTGCCTAGATGTCGCTAAAGTTCCAGCATCTTCTCGAGCTAAGACCCTAGATGAATCTAGCCGTAAGGTCTTGTCTCGTAGGGCTAGTGTGATGCCAAAAAGGTAAGAGGCAGGTCATTTGACTCACGACTGCAAATTTCCTTCACAAGTATCTTGGAGTCAGTCTTCATCTTCGGGTAGTTTTTGTCTCGGGCCCGGGTCTTCTGCCGAGGTTCCACCGCGCACTAAGCCGCTTTAGGCGTTACCTTCGGAAGGCTCCAAAGCCTCATTTCAATAAGACAGAGTTCTCATTCTGGATTGTCCGGCCAACACCGATATTCGCCGGCCGCATGGCGAGCAGGACCTGCAGCGCAGTGCCCATGATGCTGAACTGCTGATACGCGCGCTCCGCCACCCCGGGCTCCAGCGGATCGTACACGGCCTCGTAGTTCCCGATCAGGTTCGTATAGATGGTCGCCGCGACCTGGAGCTGCAGCTTCGGGCCGAACGCGTCATACGTCCGCGTTGCCGTTGACGGGGACGTGGGCGCGGTCGACCGCGGCGTGGATTGCCGCCTTCTCTTCGGGGCTGCCTCATCCCATCGTGTACATGAAGATGGCTGTGTTGCCGTTGTGCTCGACGAGCTGGTGCGAAAGGTTGCTGTGCCGCGCGACGCCGCGGTCGACGCCCGGGTGGGTGATTTGCAGCAGCACGGCGCCGGTGTAGGAGGCGCTTTCGATTATGATGCGCTTTCGTTCCGTCGCGTCGCCGGTTAGGCCGCGTTTGGTGGCTTCGTCGGTTTGCTCGGTGAAGTACTTGGGGTAAGCATCGCGGCCTTGGATTTTGGTTTGTGTGGTGGTTCCCATGTTAGCGAGTTCTCTTTTGCATAAAATAGCTTGTTTTATGAACTAAATAAGAGAGAAGGCTGAGGCGACTGAATGATATTGGTGGTGGTATAATCTTTGATTAACGTCTAATACGGTTCCTATATACGGCTCATGCAGACTACTCCGTACGCATGGGAAACTTATATTGACAGAAAAAACCCTAGTATATTATAAGGAGGAAAAACCCTATGAGTCACCTCAGTAGGATGAAAAACCCCGATTTGCCATTTCCGCACGTAGCTACGGTCCCTGCGGCCCCTATAGCTACGCCCTGACCTCCGTTGGATGAGATATCCTTGGTAACGACTACTTCCTTCTCTCAGCTTATCCATAGCTAGGGTTCACTACGTCCTAACTAAGGCCTTGCTGTTGATTGCCGTGCGCTTGTAGCTTCCCATATCTTATGTATATCCCCTGTGTGCTATCTCTTGTTGACAATTACCATATACGCCCTACTCCCCATCGAAGGCGTAAGGGGGATTCATCCGTTCTAACTACCGTAATACCGAAAGACGAGCGGGATATATATGTATGTGTGCTCTAGATATCTTTTGTGCCTAGGCCCCAGTTGCTAGGCCCTCTCTAGGATGACCAGTCGTAGAGAGGAGACAAGGTAAACCGTGGGGGGTAATCCAGGCTGCCAGGCAGTATTCGGTAATTGACGGCGAGTGACCGCATGCTCCGCGGGCGATTGCCCTGGGGGTTGGGAAGGGGGGTATATTTGTTCGTTCGTTCGCTTGCTCGTTCGTCGAGGTGAGGTCGTTGATGCTTTCAATTGAGGGTTGGGGGACATGGTATCCGACTTGTGTCCACGTGGGTTGTGCGTAGGCTTGGGGTAAGGACATAGTAGTTGTCTACTGTGAAGGGGTACCGTCAGTGGTGGTTTTCGAGATCTCACCATCCTATGTGAAAACTTTTCACCACTACCCACGGCGTCTCAACAACCACTATCGGCTTACACCCGCATGCTGTGCAACGACGTCTCTGCGTTGGCTCTGCTGAATCCGAAGACCAGCAGGTTCGTAGGCCTCACCTCGTACAGGTGCAGAGTCCGATTTCGATGGTCCGACTTAATGATATTAATAGTTGGATAATTCTGGAACGTTGTGTCAGGCTAATCAGAAGTCTGGGTTACCCAGCATTTAGGTGTCTAGTTTCACGGACGTGCCTAGGTATGTCTATATTGTACACATGAATAAGTATATCGTATAGTTGGGGATATGTATTTTGATATCGGAGAATTTCCACGTACGTCGATTTGGTCTCGGGAATCTTGCTAACCCCGCATAAAGAATAAATTTTTTGGGGAAAAGCACTATATTATGTGAGATGAAAAGTGGGATAGAATTTGGATTATGCAACGCACACATTGACAATCGCCTTCATCTTAGACATATGGTGTTAATACATGAGCTCGGATATGAGAGACTCCGATGAAAGACGTTGTAAGCTTTTCTCAACGTCAAGTCTGCTCCGTAATATGCTTGCTACATCATACATTAAGTCCTCATGAGTCCAGCCTTCTCAATGCATGTGGAATGGTGCTAGTATATTAATTTCCACAGCCTGTCAATTGTTACCTTAGTCGGCGTGTTTCGGCAGAAATCCGGAGGAAATTTGGGAATATTTGGACCTCGCCATGGTGCTTCGGTGGCAGCATATTCAAGGAAATACGTGGAACAAAAGTTCGTAGAATTGAAAAGAGTGATAGCATTTACGAATTGGATACGATTACCTGTCGTGAATGCGGGAGCCCATATTAAAATGCAATTTTTTTTTACTTGCTTAGATAAACCCACCTTAAGACCAGCAGGAAACGGAAATCAGAGCAGATATTCAGAGGCACGCTCCGCGTTTTCTGTTTCCCGTTGATACAGCTCCTTAACCAATTTATGCCTCACGACAGCTTCATCCCAATCAGGATACTCCGCAGTCTTGCCATCTGCAAACACCTCATACAAGCGTGCAGTATTCTGCGCGGGTATTGGCAGTTTCTCCCAGCCATCGCTCTCAGGCTCTATCACTTCAACCACCTCACTGGTGTGGTCATGAATTTCAATCTTCGTATCTGAGTATCCAACCTGCAACGCGGATCCAGAAGACGTAATCTGGATTTCGCCTGATTCACCGTATATACGCCAGAGTAAGCCTGGTGCATTGGCAAAGGCCTTGCCGCCGCGCAGGTGATAGGAGAGGAGGGCGCCGGACTCGAGGTGGCCTTGAAGAAGAACTTGGTCATGCGAGGTGCGCGTAGTAGTACCGATGACTTTGCTGTCTGGGGATGCAAGGGGTTTGTCTATGAGACTGACTTGAGGTCGCTTGACTTCGAGGATGGAGGTGTAGGACTTGAGCTCGCCGAGAGCATATAGAGTTATATGATCCTGGGACCTACGGTGCGGTAGCAATTATTAGAAGTTCAGCAACTCGCTTCTGGCATAAGCAAAATATTTGATAGTATGAGTTGAATTAAACTTTTGCATAACTACAGTGGTACTAACTCGAAAGTCCTGATTTACTCTCAGTTGCCTCCGCTTAATGAAAGCCAATTTGAGAAAGATGTAACCGCCGGGTCATCCGTCTTCTACTGTAAAGCAGCCCAGATACCATTTGCCAATCTTTGAAGGTTTTGCGCAGTGTATATCACGTCCTGTTCTGGTGGGACAGGTTGTCGGAGAAGGATGTTCTGAAAGTGCAGGATGAGGGGCGGCGTCGTTGCGGGAGGACTTCCGATAACAACACCATTTGCGTCAATGTCAACTGTTTGTATTTGGGTGGGGACTTGTGCGGGCGGCCGATTTGATCGAAGAGCATATATAGGAATTGCCGGTCTACACTCCCACTTCTCAATATGTATCGTTCTTGCCGCTCGATTGATTTTAAAAAGAAGAACAATCTTTACGCGGCCCTGGGAATTAGCTAGCCACCATTGCGCATCATTTCTGAGCTTGCGCAATGTTTCTGACACGCCGACCTCAAAAACAAGTGTTGGCCAATCCAGTTGATTTGGTCGGGCAGCAAGAGGCCTCCAGCATGAGTCGGGTTCCTTCTTCGACGAGGTTCCCTTATATGCTGTTGCACCCATATCCACGAGGTCGTTAAGCTCTGACAGCCCCATATTGGTTATCCGATAATTAAAGTCAAATGTAAAAGCCCTAGTCACTCTTTCATGCGCCGGTGTGGGGACTTTAATTATTAGGGTGTCAATATCCGTGCAGTAAGTGAACCGTAGGCCCCTCCCGATTGTATAGCGCTTTTCCTCAATTTTAGCAAAGTCATCCTCTGTAACAGGCTGAAAAACCAGATATTGACTTGTTGTTGTACCCCGATACAAATGGTTGGAAAGCGTGTTGACAGCGCTTCGTAGTCCAGAAATTGAGGTAAACGTCCGAATTTGGTCTTCAAGTCCCTCCAAAAGCTGAGAAGATGTGATAGGAGTAATATCAATTGCTTCGTCGGAGGCTTGGGCGAAGACTTGGGCGGAGGCTGTGGCGACGGCTGGGGCGGAGGCTTTGGCGGCGGTCGAGGCAGACATGGTGTAAGGGCGGAGATAATAGCGAGCGTCGCTACTGGATTCACCGAAATAAGTAGTCATTTTGAAAAGGTTTCTTTAACGGATTTGTGACAAGATATAAGGTTAAAGAAATCTGATGAAATGTTCGACGGTCTCTTTAATGGGTTTGTGACAAGATGTGAGGTTGAAGATAAAGGTTGATGAAGAGAACGTACTGTAAGTAGTTAATATTTTATCACTTCGTGCGACTCGCGATAAGTCACTCGGCGCATTATGGATAACCACAGTCGAAAGAGTGGGCGGACGGCTACTGGTGGGAGAACGAGTTGGTGAAGGAAGGTACCCTAAGAAAAAGTTAGTTTCCAGAGCTAGGTAGGAGTCCGCCCCAACGACTAAGTGGTCCATGCACGAACACCAGTTTCAAAACAACGCGTGCACCTATATAGATTCCATTAACTAATTACCTACTACAATGCAAAATACGGTTCTACAGCAAGGGTGAGTGCTAGCAATCTCATGTTGAGCAACTTAACTCCCAAAATTAGGCGTGTATATCCAATTACTATAAAATCAAAAGCTTTATATTCCTCATTATGGGCGTTAAATTCAGCTCGGTTGATTGGCTAGTTCTTATCGATAACCGTTGGACGCGAATTAAACGGGTCAAGGGATAATAGCTTCAAAGGTTAAAAAAATTGTATATAATATATTACTTATTAAGTAACTAAGCTTAATAAGTAAGTAATCCCTCCTGCTTACTATTATAATTACTCCCGCGTAATAGAATCCTTAGTAATACTAGTAGATTCGAATGGATTTATTGTAGAAGTTATATATAAAGTTACTGACGTATTGTGAGGCGACAGGCTCCACGCCACCCGAGCCAAACATACCAAAAAGGTAAGCGAATATCTGGCACACTTGCCGGATACTGTGTAGAACAATATATATACGCTTAGGTGACACGTCACCCGACACGTATAAAGAATCTTGCAGTCTTACAGCTTTAATGTTTTAAACAGCTTTAAGTTTTAAATTGAGTTTATTGCAAACTTATTTGTGATAGAACCTTCTGTTCAAAATCGAACTAGCTACTTCATTTACAAGGCGGACACGCCGGCTGGACGTAACCGTAACTTACGTACGGAGTACGGACGACTTCTCCAGCCACATCCTTTTCCCCGCCCCGCCCCGCTCTTCGCTTTCATTCTTCGGCCCCACCCCTTCTTTGCGGGATTCCAGTGATCCGTGTTCGTTTTTTATATCAACCGTTCATATGCTGGCTGGGATTTTTTTTCCCGCTGAAGTTATTTGGTTGGGGGTTGCACCACATGATGACTACTAGCTCAAAATTTAGAGATTTGGGTCAACGGATTAAGGACTACACGAGCGGGAATTGGGACGTCAAGGTGACCAGTGATCTTGTGCGCAAATTATACGCAATCGATAAAGCACTCGCATCCACCCTTCTTGACCAACAAAAAAATATTAAGTTTGACCAAGCAGATGAAGAAATCTCTCTCAGTCGTTTCGAAAGATGGGCAGGGCACTCAAAGGGCGATGAGCTGAGCAGGCTTTTGGATGAGGAAATGCCGATAAAGTCGAAGTACCGGCTTGTCTGGGCATACGAAAAGGCTTACAAGGCCGCACTCGAAGGATGTCACTACGTCAATTACGATACAAGAGGTTCAGGAAAGGCCTGTTCAGACGTTCTACATATTCTTCCTAAGATCGATAATCTGCTGGGAACCAGGCTTTACAAGAGATATGACCAACTTGCTTCGAAAAGTGAGCAACTCTGCTTTCCGCCAAACTTTCTGCTTTTAAGTTTATATCGGGCTGGACTAAAACCCGCCTTTCTAACAAGTCAAACCATTCCGCATCCTCGAGCTCCCGAGCCAACTCCGCATGAAAATCTACCAACACATACTTGTCTCGCCAGACACGATCGCCTTTCCAGATGACATATCACACGGCGGTATGGTAATTGGCGACACTGTCGTCCCTAAGCTCCATCCCCTTTGCCCAGCTGTGCTCAGCGCCTGCCGCCAGCTCAACACCGAAGCAACTCCAGTGCTGTATAGCCTCAACACGTTCTTCTTACGATCACTCAGCCGTAATTGGACCGCAGGTGGGGAGCTAGCTCTTGCCAAAATGAGCCCAGCGCACCGCGCGCTGATCCAAAAACTCGAGCTCCAGCTCTGGCATCCCCATGATTTTATCCGCAAAACTGCTTTTATTAAACATAAAGCTGCGCTGCCATCTTTGGCCACGCTTCTGCCCGGTCTTGATTCGTGTACCTTCCTTTTCTACGAGAATTTTTCCCTGAAGATGCGCGGTGATCGAGAACGAATACGCGAGGTTATCGAGTGGAATGCCCTCGAGGCACCCGCGGCGAAGTTCGTGGGATGGGATGTGAACTTTCAAGATGAGGTTGTGAGAGAGGCGCTTGATGAGGTGATGACGCGGAATGCTGAATGGCGCTACACGCAGAGCGCGCATTGGAAGAATCATGGGGAAACTGTAGAATTGAGAAGGCTCAGAAGCGGCGTGCCAGATCACGAAGGGTATAAGGACGATACAATCATTTCACGTGATTTTGGATGGAGTTGAATGCTGCTTGTAGGGCGTACGCAGTTGGAACTATTCTTGAAACGATCGGTACAATTAAATACCCTCATAGTCGAATATAAGATCCGTTTTCCCTAGTTCCAGTCACGGTGGCCAACCTGAGCTGCTGTTGTTTTAACCTGAGCTGAGGGTGAAGTCTGAACTGAAGCTAAGTATGAGGAGACGGGCCATCAATAGAAATCAGAGTACCAGTTAATTTGAACTAAATTCAATCAGTCTATCTGGTTCAATACGTAGAGCATGAATGTGTTCTATGTTTTATTCATGGAAACAATCGTCAATGTGGAGAAAAGATTGGGCAGGATGACTTGAGCATTGAGCATTTGAGTTCTCATCGATAGTTTTTGGACTTGTTGATCTGTCTGGGCCTACGGTGGAAGACCTGATTTTGCATCGCGCGGATCTGGGGTGCATCTTGGATGATGGATGTACAGTCGCTTCAGAAAAGGACGGGTTTATGTCAGAAACCATGATCTAGTACAGAAATTTACCGAATCCTCACCACTTTTCTGTACCCGCGCATGCCACCACCCATCCTCCATACCAACACATCGCCGTCGCCTATTTTTTGAAGCTATTTAAAGCCTATATTTTTTCCTATTGCAGTTAGCGCCATGGCACATAGAAGGAAAGCTAAAGCACCTAAGAATACTACAAAGAATACTTCTAAAGTGCCTTAAGAAGTAGACCTTACCGCCGAACCTGTACCGCCTATATCAATACCTCCTCCTACTATAGAACAGTCTAAAGGCCCTTAAACCTTTCTTTTAAATCTAGCCGTGTACGCTAATAGCATAACGCTATTTACCAACGTTCTACCCATCTCGTTTGGAGTCTTTAAATTCCAGGAGTTTATTACTAAAAATACGCATTAAGCCAGTAAATATTACGGCCTTTGTTTCTTCCAGCTTAATTAATTAACTGCTATTATTTTATTATTAAGTCCAAAGGATCCTATAATACCTAAAGAAGTTAATAATGTAGATAAATGGCGTAAAGTAAAGGGAATAATAGAGATAGAATTAAAGTACGTAAGGAAGGCTTTTTGGGTTAATCTTATAGTTAAATATAAGACTGCTGCTGTACCTATTAACGCGTCTACTGAAGCCAGAGGTGCTAAATTTACTACGGCTGTTAATGTGGCTGTTAATACACGGCTTTAAGCGGCAGGTCTTCTAACCAAAGCAGCGGCTAATAAGAAAGTAGAGTCCTCTAGTAAGGATTATAAAGGTATAGTAGAGGAAGTTATTGGTAAAAAGAAGAAATTAACTACCACTAAAATGTAGAAAGAGGCTGCTAAACGACGTAATCGTGATAAAGCTAAAGGCAAGCATTTATACGCGCTACTTAAACGCCATCGCTGCCTTTGACAGTACTGTAAGAATAAAAAGCACGGCGTTATATACTGTCTTAAATTTAAATTAAAGCACTACCCATTATAATCTTACTACTGGGCGTGCTGGTTAGAAGCAATTAAACAGAAAAAAGCTACGCTTAATATACTAGATCTATTGCTACTGTTAAAGATTAGGTATAGTAAACGTATATAGAATAGGGAGGATAAAAAAGATATAAAGGCATCTTCGGGCAGCTATAAGCACTGTTAAGGTAGCTCTAGCAGCATGAATAAATCAACAAGCTCCCCCCCAAGACGACGGTGGTGACGAGGAGAGGCTTATACCATAGTTATACAATTACCAGCTAATCCTATTCCGCAAGACCAATTAGTGGCAGTAACGGTTTTAATGAACTAGATATAGTAGCAGAACTAGCAGATAATATAACAGATGCAGAATGTTATACAGGCGGCGATGCCTTAGGCGGCGATGCCTCCTTCTATACAACCAACCATCGCCAATAGTTATTTTACAGTGGACCCTACACTAAATACAAGATCCTTATCAGTGCCGTTATTACAGAGCGCTCCATTGGTTCTAGCTTTATCCTCTAAAACGCCTACCTATTACTATCCACCCCTAACTATACCTACAAGCCTACTACCTAGTAGCCCCGCCCGCAGCGATATTAAATAATTAAATAGCAAGCTTGGCGCCTTTACTAAATGGCTATAAAGCCATTACCTAGTTATCGCTAACGCCTTTACTAAAGCGGAGTTAATTTTAATTAAGGAGGACTAACTTTAAGTTACTTAAGCACGCGCTACTTAATAGTAGTATGGGCCATATAAAGCTGTATAGGATTGGTTTAATATATGGGCTTATTAATCGCATGGTAAACTGCTTGGAAGACTTTAGAGCGGATTAGTAACGTTATAATACTATAGTAGAGGCCTTACTTAACGTCTTAATTGGCAAGCACCCTATATAGATATATTACAAAAGACTAGACCTTATCCTTTTTATACTACCTCTTAATTCCTACCTGTGAGAAATGGCCTTTTGCCCTCTTATTAAACCCTTATTACTCTACCGCGTGGCTTAAAAAGTTACCAAAGTTATTCCATAGTTTAGCTTTAAATTAATAAGCACGCAGCTACTGCTTTAAGTGGTAAAAAGAAGCTTTAATTAGATTAAAATTGGGTAAATAAGGAGGAAGATATTTAAGCCTAACACTAGTAGTTGTTACGGCGCTAGTGGAAAACAGTGGATTATAGTAGACGTTATAGTAGACGCCGAGTCACGTAAGTCCACGTGACTAGAGGACCGCATAAAACTTCGCACAGCGCTGCTATTCTTCTCCCTTCCTTTCTCTAGCTTTGGATCCTCGTTTATAGACTACCAATTATATAGGCTTGCGCGTCCCTTATACCGTGCTCGTGCCTTAATTAACTGAGTCGCTAACATTATCTAAAGCTTAACTACTCTTTCTTCCTATTTAGACCCATTTCATTCACTCTTTCCCATTTTGGGATTAGCGCATACGCGCTCCATAAGAGTTACCACTAATATATAGAATAGACCTCTTCTCCCTCTAAACACTAATAACACAACCAATTAAGTAATTGCTATACCATAGCTACCGAAGTGCTACCAACACTGATTAGTAATCACAGATCAGGAGACAGTACTATTTTAAAGAGGAATTAACCATGAAAGGCCCACCTGCCTATACAGAGAACCCTTATGTGAGATTTACTAGGGAATACGCGTTAAGAAGTAGATGCCTATTTGTGCTTGTATTTCTACGACTTAATTCGCATTTAAAGATTTAGAGGCCTGCCTATGCTCGTCTTTCTATATCGCGTCTATCACGCATTCGCGGCACCTGCGCGTCTTACTGTTTATTGCAACCTACGAACTCAATACAGCCTCTATACTAACAACTTTCCCTCCCTCTATACCTCCGAAAACCCCACAGCGACCGATTCTGCCTCCCTCCTCACCTCCTCCTATACAATAAATACAAGCCATGGCGGACTGGTTAGCAAAGCCAGAGAACAAGGATCAGTAGCCTAACGGCTTTAATCCCACAAATAAGGAGAAAGATAAGAGAGATGCTTTTATAAGACATAAATACTAGGTCTACAACTAATTATAGTTACAAAATAGTGATCTCTAGGAGTAATTCAAAGAAGACTTTAATAAATGGACGGCACAGCTATTTAATAAAGTCAACAAGACACACTTACACAATTTACAAAGTGCTCTACGTAAGTATGGAGTTTGGGTATATAAGTTAAATCGCCCTCCCAAGCTAAACGACGCACTATATAAATGCCTTCAGGAGGAAGAGCCGACTACTTAGACAATACTAGAGATTCAACAAACAATACCAAAGAATAGAGAATTTAAGTTAAACCTTATAGCATATATGCTAAAGACAGGCGGAGTTAAAGTACGAGTTAGCAACCTTAATAACGTTAAATAATAACCTATACAACACCAAAACTTACCTCCTCTACTCTTACCAGTAGACTGTACTGCCAGAGATATTATTTCCCTTACAAAGTTAATCACAGTAGACAACAAATACAGCGGTTAGAATGATAACTTTAACATTAAACTTAATATCTTTAAGAATTACTGCAAGCAACTTAATATTACTAATAACGCAATAAAGGCAAAGGCATATTCCAATATACTAAAGGATGATGCTCTTAACCACTTCTTTGCAAATTAAGCATTGTATAGAGAAAGTACACCTACTTTCGCTCAACTTTGCGGTGCAACACGAGCCTATTTTAAGAACAATAACCACCGCTGCTCTTAACTTTAGTTATTCAACAGCCTTATACTAAAGGAAGTTATATCTCGACCAGAGAATACGGCTAAATAGAAGAAGGAATGCCTTAATATCTTAGTTAGAGACCTCCAAAAAGCACAGAACGGCGCCAACAAGACTATAAAGGGTAACGCCGCTTTGCAATAGCGCTTAATTATTACATATTAAGACAACTTGGCTTGCAGTTACGCATACTTTTAACCACCTAATACATTACCAGCCTTAATCAACTCTCTTTAAAGCTTAATTATTACCTACAAGAGAAGTTACCTACTAGCTATAGCTGCCTATATTACAGGAGAAGATAAAGAGGAAGAAGCGTACTATATAGACCGCCGATACATTCATAATAACAATAATTACAATAATCGCGGTACCTTGCGATTTTAACGCTTCCCGCGATACCCTCAGAATTGTAACACTTAATACCTTTAAGAACAATACCCTTAAGACCAAAATCCTTAATTCCGCAACCCTTGTGACTCATAAGTTAAGAGATGCTTTGTTTGCAAGAAATAAGGCTATTAGTCTACTAAACACTTAAAAGAAGAGTAAGAAGATTAGAAAGAGAAGTATAGACGTAAATACGGCCATACCTTTAATCGGAATGCTGCCTAATAGATTACCAAATACAAAGGCACCAAAGATAATAATAATCTTAATAACTTTTAGACCTTTATATTTAATCTTAAAGAAGATACTAAACACGCCGAATACTTCATATTGTCAACAGTTGAGAAGTTAAGCAACCTTATAACTTAATATGTATTTACAGGAGTAGTTCCTAATAAGTCTACTTTCCCTTTTATATATTCAACTACCTCTAAAGAGACCTCTCAATACAACTCTAACAAATAGTACGGTATTATGATTGATACGGGAGCAGCAAGAGTATTAATTACTAGATTCAGCCAATATCTTATATACAAGGAGACCATTAACTTAATAGCCACACTTAATACTTCTAACACCAGCGCTATTAAGGTTAAGTTCGGAATTGGCTTAATATTATTAGTAGGTTCTCTCAAAGTGCAATTACCAGTAGGAGAGATTGTGTTTTATATTATACGCGCTAATACCCCATTTCTTATAAGCCTGCGAGATCTTAACTCTCTAGGTTACTACTACAATAACCTTACTAATAAGGTAGTAACTCCTACATCAACAGTGCTAATGGCACAATAGTTCGGTCACCCCTTCCTACTATAGGAAAAGACTCTACAGTAATTCGTTACTGCATCAATTACATTAACAGCATGCTACTTAACGGCAACAGAGTTATTATAATTACACCATCATTTCGGCTATCCTTTAGTTGGGAAGTTATATGCTCTACTTAAGCGTTTAGGTTACAATATTAACAAAGAGATGATTAAGAAGCTAACTAAGTACTATCGCTATTATTAAAAGCACGGCAAATCCCTATATAGATTTAAGTTCAAGCTTCCTAACAATTTAGACTTTAATTATATAGTATTCATCAATATCTTCTACATTAACGGCAAGCTAGTACTCCACGTTATTAATAAGGCTATAGGATTTACCGCCACCCAATTTCTAAAAGATATATCTACAAAAACCACCTAGGAGGCTCTTTGTACTTATTAGCTTAATATTTATTTTAGTCCCCCTAATTTAGTTGTATATAACACTAGCACCAACTTTAATAGCTATGAGTTTCATTAAAACACCTCTATAGTTGCAATGAAGACTAAGTGCGTGCCCATTAAGGCTTATTAGAGTATTAGAAAGGTTGAATAAGGTTATATAACCCTTCTTCACGCCTATAAGATTATTTAAGAAGAGATAGGTTTAGATATCTTAAAGGAGGCATATTTATAGATAGCTATTAAGGCGTTAAATGATTCTACGGGCCCTAACGGCTTAGTACCAACTCTACTAGTATTTAGTGCTTTCCCACGAATATCAGACAGTGACGTACCGGCACCATCAATTCAACAACATGCTGTCGCCATATGTAAAGTAATGGAAGAGATCATAAAGGAGAGAGCTAAGAGAATGGTTAACAACGCACTTAACACTTAAAATGGTCCCAATATGGAAGCTTTATATAACCTACCACCTAATTCCCCAGTGCTTATATATAGAGAGAAAGGAGGCTGGAAAGGCCCCTTCCCATTAATTGGAATTACCGGCAAGACTTATAAGGTTAAACTCTTATCTAGAGTTACCGATTTCCGATTAACTTATGTTAAGCTATATTATAAAGAGAGTATAGTTGGAGACTCTGAGGGAGATTAATTTAATAGAGAGCAAGTTAACAAAGAAGAAGAGGAGTAAGAGGTACTAATTCGGCGACCATAACGCAACCGCCAGCAACCTAAATAATTTTATGGACCTAATATTACTGTCTATATAGCAATTCCATTATATACTAACTCCTGTATAAAGGAGATTAATAGCCTATTTAAGAAGGGCGTATTTCGAATTACTAATACTTTTATAGTACTAGAAGGCACCTGTATATTTAACTCCCGATTTATTAATAATATTAAGAACAAGGGCACCAATCAAGCATTTAAGAAGTCACGATTAGTTATATAAGCCTATAATAATTAGGAGAAGGAATTGGTGTTAATATAGTTACCTACCATTTAACAATTAAGTTAACGAATTATACTTACACTTACACCTTCTCTTCTTAAGGAAGGCGCCTCTCTATACCTCCATAACATTTTATAAGCGTACGTACAATCTACTACTCTTTTAAATTACAATTTCTATATTTACCCACCTCCAGAACTCTCAGATATCTTGCAACTCGGCAATAATACCATTATAAAGGTAATTAAGCCTCTATACGGTATCCCTAAGGCTGGTAACCATTGGTTCTTAACATACCACCTTTACCATACGGAGAAGCTCAAGATAAAGGAGTCTACCTATAACCCTTACCTCCTCTACACGTATAAAGCCAGAGTAGGAATTATTGGCCTCCAGACCGACGATACTCTATTTATTAGAAATGAAGAGTTTATATAAAACAAGGAAATCAATCTTATAAACGCTAAGTTTATAGCAAAGGAACGTAAGAAACTTACAACAAGTACTCTAATTAAGTTTAATAGCGGTCAAATTACTCTTAATAACGATAACTCTATCACATTTAACTAAATACGCTAGTGCGAGAACTTAAACCTTATTAACCTTAAGACTACCAATCTTACAAGTTTAAGAGGTACTAAGAGAGTTGCGGTTACCCTAAAAGATCAATATATTGCTTAACGCGCAAGAGAAGCGTATATTACCTCTATATGCTAACCAGAGTCTTCATTTAATCTTTCCTTTACAGCTCAAGTTACCAACCCAAAAAAAGGTGACGCAAAGAAGCTAAATAAGCGTTTATAATAGCAAATTAACAATAAGTCAAGAGGCCTGCGATTCGTACCTTTAGACCTCCAATTACCCAAGATTATAGTATTCACAGATGCCTCTTTTACTAACAACGCTAACAACACCTCGCAAATTGGCTTTATAATTGCAATTATTAACAACAGTGGCAGTACAAATATCGTTTATTGGTCCTCTATTAAGTGCAAGAGGGTTACTCACTCAGTTCTAGCCTCTGAACTATACGCAATAGCTTACAGATTTAATCACAGCGCGGTCTTAAAGTCTATAATAGAGAAGATCTTGCAGGTAGAGCTCCTACTTATACTCTGTACAGATTCTAAGTCGCTATATAAATACCTTGTTAAGTTAGGAAGTACTTAGGAGAAGAGATTAATGGTTGACTTAATGTGCTTGCGCCAATTATATAAGAGACGCATGATTATGGAGATTAAATAGATTGACGGCGACTTAAACCCTATAGACGCAATAATGAAAGTAAACGCTTGTAACGTATTAAGAAACCTTATTAACATAAATACGATCAACTTGAATATAAAGGAATGGGTAGAGAGAGGTTAAGTAGTTGGTGAGAAATTAAGTGAACGTAGAATGCAGAGACTAGAGTTGGATTTTAATATCACGTGCGGTATATCACATGTACGGGTTATTAGGCCAATTACATAGAGAGTTGCTAGTGTTTGGACCCATTTCATTCACTCTTTCCCATTTTGGGATTAGCGCATACGCGCTCTATAAGAGTTACCACTAATATGTAGAATAGACCTCTTCTCCCTCTAGACACCAATAACACAACCAATCAAGTAATTGCTATACTATAGCTACCGAAGTACTACCAACACTTCCTAAGAAGGAACTCAAATATATCTATAAAGGACACAAAATAGGACCCTAAGGACATTACTAGGACCATAAGGACAGGACAAACCCCTAAGAACTAAAAGAACACGAATAGAACGCAAAACCTAAGAATAGGACACATATGGACTAGAACCCCTAGAAAATAAGCAAACACTAAAAATTACCTAATACCCCTACCACCATGCTAAGAAATACAGCAGCTGGCAAAGCTGCTGTAGGACCCGCAAATACCTCTAATAGTAAAACAGTCGCCGTCTTAACCCCCTAGGAAGAGCTCGCAGCAGCTAATACCAAAATTAAACAGCTTTAAGAGCTGCTTAAAACCAGAGATACCCCTATACCTAATAAGGAGTTATTAGACACCTAAAGACTTGCTATAGTCCTTAAGACCCTAGCCTAATGTACAGCATCAGCATCGTCGCGGTTCGCAAAGGTTGTGGACCCCATATTGCTTACAGATGGAACTAACCCTATATTTAATAATTAGAAGCTTTAACTGCAAAACAAGCTTAAAGTTAATACGGACCACTTCCCTACTACCCAAGCTAAAATGGCCTACGTCTTTGGCCGTACTAGTGGGGACGTATAGACGCATCTACGTCCGCAATACGCCTAGGACTTAGCAGACCCCTTCCTCTCTAAAGAAGAGATAGTTAACTACCTATCTTCCATTTATAAGGACCCCTTTAAGACATAGAACGCCTACCTTAATTATAAAGCTCTTAACATAAAGATAACGGAGACCTTTTTAGCTTTTTAGACCCGCTTTTTATACCTAGCCAGCTAAGCCCAAATTCCCCATAAAGACCTAATGCTAGACCTCTTTAATAAGCTTACCCTAGACCTATAGCGCGCCGTACTGCCAGTTTTTACTACTATATAGACGCTAAAGGTACTTATAGACTACTGCCTAGCTATTAACCAAGGCCTCTATTAAATTAAGGCATAATCTAAGCGGTATAAAGCTAGAAACTCTCCAAACTAGACTATAAGTACTTTATAAACGGCCTATAACACCCTAGCACGATCTATAGCTCCTATAGCACCAGCCGTATAGCCTGCCGTTAATTTAGTAGCTAGCTATGCAGCTAGTCCTACTGCGGGTCCAGCGCATACTTGGCCCATATATAACAACCCCTATAAACAGGCCCTTAGTAATTAAGGAGCTTACTTTTTATACGGCTAGAAAGACCACTTTATAAAGAATTGCTAGATAAAGGCAAAAACAGGCAAGGTTCTGTTAATTTAGGAGGATAGTATAGAGTTAGAAAAAGAGAAACCCTAGAGGAAGACTCCTCTCTAGGGTTAAAAGGGATTAACATATTATATATTAATCTAGATCGGCTAGTTAGTAGAAGAAGCTATACTATCCCTTATACCTTATTCCGTAATAGATATTAAGTTTTAACCTCTACTTTAGCTAACTCTAGAGTAAATGCCTTTACCTTAATAGATACCCAGTATGCTGTAAAGCTGGCTAACTTTTTAAATGCACCCCTTAAAGAACTGCCCAAACTAATTCCTATTTACGGGTATAATGGACAAATAGGGCTACCTATTATAACTATCTTGCGGATTTACCTCCGCATTAACAGATAAAGGTAGTATAACGTCCCCTTTCTTATTACGGACCTCGGGAGCCATGATATAATTATAGGGAGAAAATGGCTAGCCTATTTAGGCTTACAGCTCAACGTACGGAATAGACGGCTTATTTAGCCTAAAACCCTACCCCTAACCCCTTCCTTTATAAAAGAAATCAGCATTATAATGGAAAACCTTATACGGCCCTAGATTAATACTATTTACCAGGCCAATGCTATACGCAGAGACTAGGCCTTTGAGAAGGATATATATCTTAATTCTTAATGGATCCGTATACTACGCCGCCCTTAGACTGTATATATCACGCCATCCACACCAGAGACTTAGGAAGTTAGTAGTAACCTAGCTAAGCCCCCCACGGAGAACCTAGGCCCTATGTAGCCCTAAAGGAAAACCAGGGATATTGGACGCCATACTAAGCTAATAGACAGGAAGGATAACTTATAGAAAATGGAATATAAGCTAAGGAAGACTATATACCCTATACCGCAAGATACGGCCCAATGAGCGTCTGTAAAGAAACCTACGGACCTCCCACTAGTCAATATCTGCTATATTGGCGCTGTAGAATTCTACTAGAACTTGGTTTAGCCTAATACTGTTACCTTTACGACTAGCCTATACAAAATTGATTAAATGCTTAAGGAAAAGGAAAGCGAGCTTAACGGACAGGAAAGCGAGCTTATAGATAAGGAACTAGTAGAATAAAAACTGCCCAATTAATACTGGAAATTCAAGGACGTATTCTCCAAGGCAGCGTCGGATATACTTCCGCCTTACTAACTATATGACCATAAGATTGAGATCGATTAAGGCAAGGGAAGCACCCTTAGCTTTAGCCCTCTCTACCCATAGTCTATCGCCGAATTGCAGGCCATAAAGTAGTATCTTATTGACAACCTTAATAAGGGCTTTATTGAGCCTAGCTAAGCCCCTTTTAACTTGCCTATTTTCTTTGCCAAAAAACCAAATAGAGGACTACGCTTCTGTATTAACTACTATAAGCTAAATAACATAACCCGCAAGGACCACTATCCACTACCCTTACTTAATAAGACTCTTGCCCAAATAAGTAGAGCTAGGGTCTTTATAAAGCTTAATATCCGCCAGGCCTTCTACTAAATTAGGATAGACCCTGGGTTTAAGGAGCTTACTATATTTTAAACCCGTTACGGAACGTATAAATATAAGGTACTCCCTTTTAGACTAACTAACGGACTAGCTACGTACCAGCGGTATATAAATAATGTACTCTTTAACTACCTTAACGACTTCTATACGGCCTACCTAGATAATATTATAATTTACTCTAAGAATGAGCTAGAATACAAGGAGCACGTCTATAAAGTCCTATAACGGCTCCGCAAGGCTGGTCTCCAGGCCAATATTAAGAAGTTGGAATTTAGTGTTAAGCGTATAAAGTACCTAGGTTTTATTATCAGTATAGATAGAATTAAGGCCAACCTAAAGAAAACGGCCGCAATTAACTAGTAGACACCCCCACGGACTATAAAGGGGGTATAATTATTTTTAGGTTTCTGTAACTTCTACTAACGCTTTATTAAGAACTACAGCAGGATTGCCCAGCCTCTTAACCACCTTACTAGGAAAGACTAGCCATTCCACTTTAACGCCATATGTATGCAGGCCTTTAATGAGCTTAAAAAGCGGCTGGTATTAGCTCCCCTACTTACCTACTTTAACCTAGAACGGCCCTTAATGCTAGAAACTAATGCCTTAGATGGTGTAATAGCCGGTATTTTTTCCCAGAAGCAACTGGACGGAGAATAGCACCCTATTATATACTATTTGAAGACTATAATAGATGCCGAGCTAAACTACTATATCCATAATAAAGAAATGCTGGCTATTATCTCTAGCTTTTAGCACTAGCGTATATAGCTAGAGGGGACCCCTAAGCCTATTAAGGTAGTTTTGGATTATAAGGCCCTGGAATACTTTATAACAACTAAGGCCCTTATAGCCCGCTAGGCACGCTAGGCGGATATCCTATCTTAGTTTAACTTCTTAATTATATATAGACTAGGCGCTACAAACCGTGCGGATGCTCTTATAAGGTGTAAACAGGACCTAGGTAACTAGGCGGCTGTGAAGATCTTATTACAAACCTAGATACTACTATAACCAGAGCACCTTAACCCCTAAATACAGGCAGAACTAAATATAGACCCTTTAGACGCTAAGATATGCCCCATTAACTCCACGGAACTTAACCTTATTAATAAACTGCTATAGGCAAACCATACGGCCCCTTCTCTACAGAAGTGCCGCGAAAAGGTAAAGGATGCTACTAGCCTATGGTCCCTCGAAAACGGACTGCTTAAGCACTAGGAACGGCTGGTGGTGGCAAAGGAACAGAATTTATGGACTTAGCTTATCGCTAAAGTATATACTTAGGTCTCTACGGCCCACCCTAGAAAAAATAAGACCCGTAGAATTATTGACGACCGCTACTACTAGCCCAGAATAGTTATGGATATTAACCGCTATGTATAGAACTGCGATGACTGCTGTAGGTCTATAATTCCACGAGACAAGACCCTAGGGCTATTAAAGCCACTTCCAATACTAGAACGCCCCTAGTAGTATATCTCTATAGACTTCTACGAGTTACCTACGGACCGTGATAGATATAATATAGTTATAATCCTAGTTAACCACTTTAGCAAGCGCCCGTTCTTAATCCCCTGTTATAAGAATATTAATGCTAAAGAGGCAGCCTAACTGTATATCCACTATATCTACCGAATTTATGGACTACTAGATACTATTATATCCAACTATAAGCCATAGTTTATATCGGCCTTCTAGAACGAGTTCACCTAGATCCTAGGTATTAGGCTAAAGCTCTCTATAGTATACTACCCCTAGACAGACGGTTAGACGGAGATTATAAATTAGTACTTGGACTAGAGACTTTAGCCCTTTATTAACTATTTTTAGGACAACTGGAGCGGACTACTACCTATAATAGACTACGCCCAGGCAACCCTACCCTATAACTCTACGGGGTTTGCACCTATTTAGCTAGAAATAGGATACTTACCCCATATAAGCTTTAACTAAAAGAGACTGGAAGAACCATAGACTATATACAAAAAACTATCTTATAAGGAAGCACAGCAGTATACTAGACGCTTAGAAGAAGTATAGACGGTAACCTATAAGAACCTAGAGAAGGCCTAAAAATTAATAGAATAGCAGGCAAATAAACATAGGCGCGAGCCCGACTTTACTATAGGCAATAAGGTCTGGGTTATAACAAAGAACTAGAAGATAGAACGGCCTAGCCGTAAGCTAGACTATAAGATGGCAGGACCATATAAGATCCTTAATAAAGAAGGTAACTTATATAAGGTTAAACTCCTAGACTTAATTAAAGTCCACCCTATTTTCTTACCAGATAAGCTACGGAAAGCTATAAATAACCCACTACCTAGATAAAAGAATAAGCCTCTACTACCAATTTAAGTTAATGGCGACAACGAATAGAAAGTTAATGAAATACTAGCCTATAAACTAGTACGAGAAACGCTAAAATACCGTGTTTAATAGAAAGGTTACAATCTAGACCCAACCTGGTACCCTGCCTAGAACTTTATAGGTTGCCCCTAAAAGCTTAAAGAATTCTATAACTAATACCCTAATAAGCTAGGACCCCCAAAGTATCTAGACGAGTGGATAGAGTGCTAGTATAGCGAAGATAATAAGCTACCTGTTAAGCATACAGATAAGAACACCCTACGGACATAATACGGACATACAAAGCCTAAGGGCAGGCTTTTTTGGAGGGGGGGGTAATGTTACGGCGCTAGTGGAAAACGGTGGATTATAGTAGACGTTATGGTAGACACCGAGTTATGTGAGTCTACGTGACTAGAGGACCGCATAAAACTTCGCACAGCGCTACTATTCTTCTCCCTTTCTTTCTCTAGCTTTGGATCCTCGTTTATAGACTACCAATTGTACAGGCTTGCGCGTCCCTTATACCATACTCGTGCCTCGATTGACTGAGTCGCTAACAGTAGTATTGCAGAGGCGTTAAACTTCCTAGGTTTAAGTAAGCAATGGTATTAAACACCCATCCTTTATAGATACTACATACCTTATTATAATAGATTAATGTATTATCTATTACTAGAACTAAACAAGGCTATAGATAAGGCTGCATATAAGTAAGAACCTCGTTCTTTATCCACTTAATAAACATTAGCCTATTAACAGCGCCTTGGTATATTAACCAGCTAGGCATATAGCCCTAACAGGTATACACTGGTAGTAAGCTCCATCTTTTAGATCTCTTTAATTCCGATATTCCTTTAGTAAGCTTATTAATTGGCGTCCATCTATACTTTCTATCTATTGTCTTCTTATTATAAGCTAATTTATTAATAAAGACAAACTAATTACGTTTATAGCCATAGATTTAAATAATCTAGTTATCCCTTAGGCCTGGGTTACGCTGTCGCGCAATTATCCTTATAACCTTTCTACTCTATTTTCTTCACTTTAATCCAGCCGACAGTGTGCTTTGTGCTACTGTTATATTATATTTGTTATATAGAAACTAGAGTATCTCTTTAAAATAAGCGTCTGGGCTATATAAGAGGTATTTAAGGAGGCCCTAATTGGCACACATTTGTTAGTAAAATTAATATTAATATTACTACCTGACGTTATACATCTAGAGCTTTATCTATAAGCAGTAGTGGCTTGCCATTCCCCCTAATTAGTGGATTAATCTAGCCGTACCTCCTTAAATTCGCCCTCTAGTGTTGAAGGGTAGATTAAGGAACACGGGTCTTGATTTCTATATGGATATTGTTGTAATTAAGGTTAATTAGAGCTTGTATAATTGACTTCTGTTCGGTTAACCAGGCGGGCTTGCCTATAGCTTCAAAAAATAGGCGACGGCGATGTGTTGGTATGGAGGATGGGTGGTGGCATGCGCGGGTACAGAAAAGTGGTTTAAACAGGTAAGGATTCGGTAAATTTCTGTACTAGATCATGGTTTCTGACATAAACCCGTCCTTTTCTGAAGCGACTGTAGTCCGTGCTGGTCGATTGCCCAAAGCTCGGAGTCCGGGCTCGGAAAACACGATAGGCCATTGCTTCAGGACAAGTAGAAAGAAAAGGTATTCTCGTCGAAGGGCAACAAACTCAGCTTTGCTACTGAGGTGACCGGTCGGGAACCAAACAACTTTAAATTGGCATTGAGGGCTGCTGCTGGGCTTCTGAGCTTGGGGTTTATGTAACGAATAGGGAGGGTCGGCGCTGAGGAACTGCTTTTGAAGTGACCAATGGAAAGGAAGGTCACGCCGAAGGTGCTGAGGAATTGCTTCTGAGGTTGACCGACGCCAATGTCAAGCGGCAATCATTCGTTACTTCTAGAGTGATAGCTAGGCTTCGTATTGTATCTTTACGCTACGTTAAACCATCGTAAAGACGTAGTCTAAATGGTTCAGGAGTTTGTCCTCATTCAAAATTCCAACACAATATCAACTCTCGATCCAAAACAGATCATCTCAAATCTCAGCCACTCACAAATCAGGACAGCTGTCGAAGTCCAACTGTTTAAATAAGGACCTAAGCCCGCGTCGATTTATTCACCCTCAAAAAATCATGTCTTCCCTCTATGATAATGCAGACTCACGGACGCCCCCATCCAACTCCAAGCGAACCTCGCGTCCGTTCAGCTGAAATACGTCCCCCTCCCAGCTCCTCTCCCTGCTCTTGATGGCACGCCAGTCTCTCTCACTGCTTCCGGGGGCATGCGCCCTCCTTGCCACTGCCTTCTCGGCGCGAGCCCCGGCGAAGTACTCAACCTCATCGCCTACGACTCCTTCCCAGCCGACAGTTTCACACCCTATCGCGGCACCGGCCCTGTCTTCGTCCACGCCCACAACTGCGGTCCCACCGACGGTGACGTTTTGCCGGAGAGACAGCTGAGGAAATTGTTGTCAGTGAGGGCGTATGATGCAGTGTGTCCAACAGTCAGCGGACAGCGAGCTTTGAGGCCTCATCGCTGACGACTGCAGCCAAGTGGATCGCTCGCTGTCCGCTGTGTCAAAATCAGGTACGCTGACTGTCACGCTGTCAGCTCGCTGTCCGAATTAGGCAATTTGTATAAAGTTCGTGGTGTTTTATTGTGGATTTTTGGTAGCACCTCTCTATATACAAATGTTAACATTACCTAATCAAAAATTAACCTTAATTTATCTAATAGTGTCTAAATATATCCAAAATTATCCTCTATAAGTATTTAAGTCGGTAGTAACATTAGTGGTAAGAAAGGAAAGCAGCGGTAAAGGCTCCGGAGGCTCTATTTTTATATTAGATTTAATTAAGTATAAAGCTCTATTAAATGTATCTTACTAAGCTAGCTTATAGCCAGTAAGATTAATATTTAAGCTCGTTAGCTAGGGTATAGTTAAAGCTCCATTAGAGTTAATACAGTCGATTAAACTGCTTAATAAAAGGCCCTTAATTAACTACCACTTCTAACATTAATCTGCTTTAATTATATCAGCTAATAGTTAATTACGCTTATTAGTAATAATATTTTTAGCTTAACTAAAGGCTCGTTCGCATGCAGAGCTTATTACTAGTATTAAGAACATATTAAGAGCGATTTTAGCAAGTGTTAGATAAAGAATTTAACCGATTTTAAGCCACCAGTTAAGAGGATTAGGAACAACGTTATTCCGCTTATAGCTATTATTGGAACTAATCTTAATAAACTTAAGGCCTGCGTTATAGTAGCGGTTAAGCTTACTGGCAAGCTTAATACGCTTTTAATTATACTTTAAGGAAGTGAGGCTCTTGTTTACGACTAAGGACTGTGCATATTTATTAGCTGAATCGTGGTTAGATTTATAAGGAACCTTTCTACGTCGTGGCTTAACTAGTTCCTTATCTTCCTTATCTACTTACTTATTAATATATTTATTAAATAGAGTCTCTATACACCACTTAGCGTGTTTACACCATTAGGGCTACCGTCTCCACTTATCGCGAAAATAGACGCGTTTAAGAGACGGATAAAGGATTACTGCGGCAAAATAGTAAGGGCTCTTGGCCTTTATTTTATTAAAATATTTATTAATTTTTTTGATAGCTATATTAACGCCGGATTTAAGGAAGGAGTCGCATTTATTCTTAAGGCTCTACTAAGTTCGCTAGAGGATTTAATGGAGAAGCTCTATATTAGTGATTGACTTCTATAGAGCGCCATATAAGCCTTTAACACCAAAACTGTTGGCGTCACCTTCTATACGCTTAGTAGCTAATATAAAAGGCTTTAGGATCTTAACGAGCTGCTCTACCTACTGCCAATCTTTATTAGTAAGCGCGTCCTAAAATAGATCGTAGCTATTATTAGCGGGCTTCCTCTAAGCTAGTAGATATTTATTAATTGCCTTATAAAGAAGTAATGCACAGCGAAGCATAAAGTAGGTTAAATTCTATTAAACACCTCCGTCCTTAATAAGCAGAAGCTCTACTTAATTAAAAAGATCGTCCTTAATATATACTTTAGCCTAATTCTTAGCAAAGTCCTTACGGCGTCCTATTAATTGTATAATATATTTAACAATATTATAGATCTTACTCATAAAGCCTTTCTCCCATATAAGGTGTCACGGAGCGAGCACAAGCGGTGATAATATATAGCGAAGTAGATATTATTAAGCTATGTACATAAACTGCGTGATAAAGTTAAGACGTTATATAAGGAAAGGAAAGTAGGAAATAGGGGAAAAAGGGTATATAACGTTCGCTTAGTTGCTAGGTTAACAGGTACTATACTATACACAGGCAGGGTAGAGCTTAGGTGGCGGTTCTGGTAGAACTTAGCAGAATTCGGTAGTTAGAGGTCCTTAAAGTTGCCAGTTAGCAACTCTGACAGTAAAGACGGCAGATTGTGGTAGAATACAGCAGATTGCTGTTAGATTGCCATCTTATAGTTAATCTCCGGTTGTTTAGTTAGTAGAAACAGGTAGACATATATAAGGTGTTACGGGGGTGTCCCGTGACAGTACCCCCCCTTTAAACTCGAGCATCTGCGAAATAGGGCTGTGGTAGTTCTAGGTGGAGTTCGTAAAGTCTTCTGCGGCTTGTATAAGTTTTATAGAGTTGGCAGGTTCCTATAAGGGTTTAGTAAAACCTCTCCATTTTATAAGGTATATATATTTGCGTTTCTGTTTGTCGTACTTAATATCGTTAACTCTTTTAATAAGGTACTCATCCTCACCATCTACTTTAACTGGTGGGGGAGGGCCTTGGATCTGTCCAGGCAGGGCGTCTAATATAGGGGCGGCAGGGCGGAGGACTGACGTGTAGAATATAGGGTGGATTTTAACTGTATTAGGGAGCTTTAGTTGGTAGGCATAAGGAGAGATAACTTTTTCAACCTTATAAGGGCCAGCGTTCTTCCAATTAAGTTTTTTAGTAGGTTGTTTTATATTTAGATTTCTTACGTTTAGCTAGACAAAGTTACTAATTTAGTAAACTGGTGCTAGGGTTTGGTTCTTATTTGCTACGGCTTTATAGACAGACTGGGCCTATGTTATTTTGTTAGTAAGGAACTTCTATAGTTCTTCTATTTTCTTTACGAATTTGTTTGCTTCTGCAACTTATAAGGCCTAATAAGCTAGATAAGGAATATTACTAAAGGGTTCAAAACCTATTTGTAGGTGCTGGCCGTAATTAGCCAGGAATGGGGAGACCTTTATGGTTTCTAAGACGGAGTTATTTGTAGTAAACTTGGTAAATATAAGCCAGTCCATCTAGTCGTCCTATAGATACGACGTGTATATCTAAATATACTGTTCTATTATAGCATTTGCACGTTCCGTTTAACCATCCGTTTCCGGGTAATATGCCGTAGACAACAGTGCTTTAATATAGAGTTAGGTAGTTAGTTCTTTTTAAAACACTAAGATAAACTAGCGGCCTTTATTGGAGATAATTGTTTTAGGGAGTCTGTGGAGTTTCTATACATAATCTAGGAACAGTTGGGCAACGGTAAGTACTAATATATTAGGGCAGGCGATTAAGTGTCTTATCTTAAATAGTTGGTCTATAACTACTATAATGTTTGTGCAGCCTTTACTTTTAGGGAGATCAACAATAAAGTTAATTAAGATATCCTTTTATCTTCGGTCTGGAATAGGTAGTGGCTTTAGAAAGCCGTTATATGTCTTATACAAAGCTTTGGCTTATCGGTAGGTATGGCAGCTAGAGACGTACCTTTGTGTTATATTATATATGTTTGGCTAGTAGTACTCCTATTAGAGTAGCTCTAGGGTTTTTCCTTAGCCTGGGTGGCTGGCTACTAGTAGGTTGTATACGTGTTTAAGGAGCTTAAGCTTAAGTTTATTGTAATTAGGGACAACTAGGCGGTTCTAGTAGTATAAGCGGTCTCTATGAACTTTATATTTACTTAGAGAGATCTTTTTAGAGCGTCTAACGCCATCTTAAATTAGCTTAAGTGTCTCTTAGATAAACTTATTGTTTGGGTATTTGTTGATTATAATCTGTTTAATCGATTAATCAGTTATTTTAAGGACGTGTACTATAAGGTCTTTAGCTAGGGGATTAAATAATTCAGGATAAAGCAGGGTTTGTTTATAGTAGGCGCGCGCTTCTTTCTGTGCTGTTATATCTTGTAAACGTTGAGTTAGGGTATTAGGTTTTTAACCTTAAACGCCTAGGCGGTATGTAATTAAGAATTGGAAATAAGACAGATATTCTAACCAGCGGGCTTAACAATAACTTAGCTGTTTTGTAGTTATAAAGTACTGTAGATTTTTATGGTCGCTAAGGACCTTAATTGGAAATCCAGCGCCTTCTAGTTTAGGTTGCCATTGTTTAAAACATCTAATAATAGCTAATAATTCTTTATTGTAGATCTTGTAGTTACATTTGGCTGGACTTAGTCGTTTTAAGAAGTATGCTATAGGGTGCAGTACCCCTTCTTTATTATACTGAGACAGAATGCCTCTAGTGACGTAGTTAGATAAGTTAGCTTTTATAACACTCTTTCGGTTTGGGTTAAAGTGTTAGAGTATAAGTGCGGTAGTAAACATAACTTTTAGATAGGTAAAGGCCTTCTTATATTCCTTGTTAAAGATAAAGGCTTTATCCTTTTGGGTTAGAGCTATAAGAGGTAAAACTAGGGCGGAGAAGTTATTAATAAACCATTAATAGAAATTAGCAAATCCTATAAAGGCTCTTATATCCTTAACATTCTTGGGTTCTTACCAGTTTATAATTACTTTGATCTTCTTTAGGTCTATTTATATACCATCTATAGAGATAATAAGTCCAAGGTATAGAACTTCTGTTTTATAGAACTTGTATTTATCTATATCTAATTATAGTCTAGCTCTACGTAGGGCTTTTAAGATAAGGTTAATGTGTTTCTTATATTTAGCTAGGTTATTACTATATACCAGAATATCGTTAATATAAGCAGTATAGAAAACGTCTAGGTAAGGTTGTAAGGTATTATTTACAAAGTGTTGGAATAAACTTAGGGTATTTGCGAGGCTAAACGGCGTCACTAAGTATTTAAATAGTCCGTATCTAGTACGGAATGCTGTAAGCCATTTATCTCCTTTTGTGATACGGAGGCGGTTAAATGCGTGGATAAGGTTAAGTTTTGTGTAGTAGCGAGCCTTACTTAATTGGTTTAGTGTCTTTTAAATTAATGGGAGCGGGTACTAATTCTTAATGGTAATAGCGTTAAGAGCTTGGTAGTCCATATAAAAGCGTAAACCACCGCTAGGCTTCTTGATGAAGATTATAGGTATAGCTATAGGCAAAGAGCTTACTCTAATAAATCCTTTACTTAGGTGTTCGTCTAAGTACTTCTATAATACTTAGAGTTTGTTTTAGGACATTTTGTATAAGGGTCTAAATCCTGGTTGTTTTCCTTCTTTGAGTACAATCTTGTGGTTATATAGTTGGTGCTCTACTAACTTATTAGCTTTCTTTTGTGAAAATACTTCTAGATGCTTATAATGGCATACTGGTACTTTCGTGGCAGGGTTAGTGTGCTTCTTTGGTGCTAGGGCCTTTTCAATATCGGCTATTATAACGGCGAAGATCGTATATTTAGGTTTCCTGGCGAGTTATGCTAACAGGGTAGCTCTAATCATACAGATATCTATAGAAAGGGGGGCGAGTTACCAGCTAGTAACTTCCTTTTAATTATCTACTGTTTCTTATTCAACTTTAGGTTTAGTATTAGGTACGGAGTTAGTGTTAGATTTAGATTTAGGTTCTTTAAGTATTCTTTTTATAGTAAAATACTAGTTCTTTTAATACTTTTATATGTTAAGCTTAAGTTTAGGCTTCTGCTTGGTTTAGGGTGGTATAGTAGTTAGGGTTAGTTCGTGTAGTTTAGTGTAATTTTTGGGTTCTTAGTGGAATCGGGTGGACTTTTTAGATATAGGGTAGACGTTGGTGGAAATTTTAAACTAATGGATCCTAGTGGATTTTTTAGATTTTGGTTTGGGGTCTAAGTAGCGAGTCGTAAGGCACTTCTGCTTGCAATAGGAGGTGGTAAATAGAAGCTTAAGGTTGTCCCAATTAATGGTTACCTTATGTAGCTTTATCTAAGGTTGTTTAAGTATTACTAAGTAACCTAGGGTGGTAACGAAAAGCCTAATCAGTTCTTTGTGGTTCAGGTATTAGAGTCTTAGGAATACTACGTGGGTAATACGGCCTAAGATAGTGCGTTTGCCATTAAATCCAAATACGTTAATATGCCGGTTAAGGGGGGTTAGGGTAAAACTATTATCTTATATAAAGATCTTGTTAATAAATCCTATGCTACTGGCTCCTGTATTGATTAGGACTTAAGCATTAGCCTATTAATTGTTCTGCTAAAGATGACAGTTAATAGTTATGCTGCAATCCTAAGAGTCAGAATTCGTAACATCTAGAGCATTTAACGAGATCCTAAGGCAGCGCCGTCCTGGAGAGCGACTTAGCTCCAGGACCTTCCTTTTGGAGGCGACCGGGGTGGGGTTCCTATAGAACATTAGCTATAACTTCGTCCTTATAAGTAGTGCTTACTAGATGCGGGGCTGGAGCTATATAGTTTATCTTTCTCTAAGCAGTGGCTTGGCGGTTTGGGTTACCGTACGTAGCTTCAAGAAGTACAACTAGACTTTGTACTGAATTTGGTTAAAGGGGTTTAATAAGGTTAGCTATATCTCCTCCTAGTTGACTTAGGGCGTAGCAGAGTTGGTTAGCTTTAGTTAGGTAGTGGTTAGTATTACTAGTTAGCTTATTTTTAAGCTAGCTTAAAAATAATTGGAGTTCTTATTATTTATTAGTAAATATTAGAGGGTCTAGTAGTCGTTCAGATCGTTACAGTACGGTAGTTGGTTTGGGGTAAATAGCTACTATAGGTTCGGGACTCCCGTTTCACATATTCGTCTCTAGAGAAGGCATTCGGTCTTAGGGCCCTAGTGTAGACATCTTAAGGGTGCGGACTTCTTCTTAAAGGTCCTTAATTATTTATAGGTATCGTGCTTCTTGTTCGGCTTATTATTAAGTTAAAGTGGCTTGGTTCTATACAAGGGTGTCTATAAAGGACTTCTATATCTCTGCCAATTGTTCTTGGAGTGCGGATATAATGCTAGCGGCTGTTATAGGGGCTTTGGGGTCGTTCTGCATTTCGGAGGGTGGTATATAAGGTTAACGCAATGTAGTGTTACGGAGCGAGCATAAGCGGTGATAATATATAGCGAAGTAGATATTATTAAGCTATGTATATAAACTGCGTAATAAAGTCAAAACATTACGTAAGGAAAGGAAAGTAGGAAATAGGGGAAAAAGGGTATATAACGTTTACTTGGTTGCTAGGTTAACGGGTACTATACTACACACGGGCAGGGTAGAGCTTAGGTGGCGGTTCTAGTAGAACTTGGTAGAATTCAGCAGTTAGAGGTCTTTAAAGTTGCTAGTTAGCAACTCTAACAGTAGAGATAGCAGATTGCGGTAGAATACGGCAGATTACTATTAGATTGCCGTCTCGTGGTTAGTCTCTGGTTATTCAGTTGGTGGAAACAGGTGGACGTATATAAGGTATTACGGGGGTGTCCCGTAACATAAGGTTAAATTTAGCTTAATCGCTTATATTAATTAGTAAGCGTTTAAGCTTGCTTACGCCTTTACCGTATAGTAAAGCCTTAATAATAAGGTTAATAATATAGCCAACGCACTAAAGCCGTTCCTTTTTAGGCACTAAGAGGCTTTATAAGAGGTAACTATAGAGCTTATTATTATTACTAGCGTTATTAGTTATTAAAGAGCCGAGCTTATAATTAATTTAATACTTTTAAATTACTATTAGTAACACAAAGTAATATTATATAGTTACAGTTTGTAGCTAGTATAATGTTATTATTCTTCTTCTTAATGAGGAAGGGCGAGGAGCTTAGGGCTCCCCGCTACGCTAGTGCCGCGGCGACACGTGACTATACGTAATATATTCCCAACACTAGCAATTCTTCTTTTATAGATGCTATCTACATATAAATAACGCAATTAAGCGTAATAAATATTAATCCTTCTTACTTACTATTGCTATTGTAATATAAGTCTTGTTATTAAATGTCTCTAAACCAAAGTCTATGGAATGCTATTTTGTAAAGATGCTAAGCTAAAGAGAAGAAGAAGAGGAACTATTTAGGGGTTAAAGGTAGACATCTTACAAGGGCCGCTAAGGCGCTAGTAGTAAGCGAGCCAATAGCGATTTTCTATTCTGGGGATAGAAAATCCTAATTAGCTAGTTAAAGTTAGGGTTGGCAGAATATAGCAGAATTTAGGGTCGGCAGGCTAAGATTGTTAAATATAGCCTAAGAATTACATATAGAAAATAACCTTAAATTGCCACATCTTTTACTCACTCTTAACCCAACCTTTAACTTATATACGCAGAGTATTTGTATTAATAAACGTTTCTAGAGCCTTATTTAGGTTTGCCTTTATTATCGCATCTACTAGGTTATCTTATCCATTAATCTATTAAATCTTAAAGAGCTCTTAACGCTTATAGGATTACCAAAGTGCTATAATATTAATTATAAGGCGCTTCTTTTTTGTGGTACTAAGCTTAACTAAACACTTATAGAGGGAATATAAGTTAGTGCACACGTGTTACGGACAGCTTAAGTATAAGATTATAACTACTTGGAGAAGAGTCGGCGGAAGCTAGTTGGTTAGTATAGGCATAGTCTAGGATAGATCCGGTAAAATTATATAACAAGGAATAGTAGCCAAGGTTACATAATATGATCTATATAATCTGTGTAATCTATATAATCCGTAACAGAGTAGATAGAGCACACATACCTTATAGAGCAAAGGGATTTCTTAGGCGTATAGTTATATATTTAAAGGACTACAGTCCCTACCAAGATAGTTCTCTCTTTATAGTAAATCTTAGAATATAATTAGAGTTAATCTGTTAGGCAATTACTCTACTAGTTATTATTATATTATTAACCTATTTATATCTATATACCTAGCCTAATAATAGGACCTACCATAGTTCTTACTACAAGGTTCTGTTATATATTTACTACTATAGTTACAGTATTAAACAAAGTCAAATAATATGCCACCTAAAGCACTAGTCGCGATACTAGTAACGGCAACAACTACCTTAGGATTAGGAGACACTAGTATAGCAGATATAGACTTATAAGTGGTTACAAGAGGTTAGTTATAGGAAATAGTTAATTACTTATTAAATAATAGTAGGATACTTAAGGAACGCATTAATAGAATTGGCGTAGTAAAAGTTAAGTTACCGTTAATCAAACAATTCTTAGGAGAAAGGTTAAAACTTAAAGAATTTCTTACGCAAATACACTTTAAGGTTATACAGGAAGGAGTAAAGTTGGCAACACCTATAGATTAAGTGGCGTACGCAGGGTTATTCTTAATAGGAAGAGTACTGGAATGGTTTAAACCTTACCTTATAGAAATATAAGTTAGCGGTATAACAACTACTAACTAAAATATATAATTTATATTTACTAGTTAGAATAGGTTCGCGGAAAGACTAATATAGATATTTAAAGACCCGGAAGTGTTAACTATAGCGGAACGGAAGCTTTAAAACTTAGTATAACGTTCTTTAATAATTAAGTATATAACCTAGTTTTAGACACTTATAACGTAGGTTAAGTAGAACAATAAGGCGCTTATAGTATAGTATAAACAAGGACTTATGGCTAAAGTCTAGGACGTAATTATCCTAATAGAAGATGCGGATACTCTAAGGGAGTTAATAGATTAAGTAATAAAGATTAATAATAGGATCTATTAAAGGGAATAAGCTAAGAAAGGGCAAGATAGAGTTCTATAGTTATATAAGGCGCAGAACACGTATTGGTAAACATAGAGCTAAAAACTATAGAATAGCGTAGAGCTAATAGACCTAAGCGGTACTAAAGAATCTAAGAGATAGATAAAGAAACTATAGAAACCTAAAGGTTAAGTGTTACGGAACCCCACCGCAGGGGCCTCTATAGGAGAGCCCCGTGCTCTCGCGTACACCTCGCGTACAGCTTACGTCAGCTACGCGTAAGTATGTCACCTCCTTACGCCCTCAACCCTTACGATCGATCGCGCAACGTCTTGTAGACTCCTCAAATACATACATTCAGCTGCCACTATTCCGCGCCCTATAACATTACGTTGCGCCTTTTTTTTTACCACTAATACCTAGCCTACGACCAATTCTACATCTACGATACTATAGGCGCTGCCAAAAGCAGCGTGTCTACAAACAACCTTTGCACTATAATAGTAAGACAATATTCCTTACTAGCCACTATATTAAGCCTAAAGAGCAACCTAATACCCTAATCTAACCTATAACGCCAATTAATCCCAGGAGAATTTAATTTATTAACCCTAGCCTTAACCCCTAAGGGCAAGCCTAGCGGCTTAAAAGAGTTATAACTATAAGCACCCCTAAGTACCCAGTACCACCTTAAAGACAATAAGAGTCAACCAGCCTAGCAGGATAGGTACATCCCTATTAATATAGGTGGTCACAGCGACAACCTTAACAAGATAGACACTGGCAACATCTTATCCTTTATCAATTATATAGCCACGGAAAAGCAACTAGAAGGGCAGCTACCTATTAAAATTGAAATACAAGACGCTAAGATATTTATATAAATAGTAGCACAAGAACCTAACAAATACTATCGCCTTCTATAGAACTACTACCTAAAGCTTACACAAGCTAAATTGCGTGCTGCCTAAGACTATAATATTATCCAAGACTTATAAGCTAGTAAGGCACTTGCTAATAACACACGCTAAGAGACTAAAGATAACCTCTATATATCTAAGCGCGACGTCCAACGACTAAAAAAAGCTAAGATTATACTTATTACTCAGGTTACTAAAAAGGAGGGCATAATTAAATACCTATAGTTTTAGCTTAATAAGCACATCTATAATAACACCAAGCATCTCCCTACTACGCACTACACCACCTAAGTCTTTACGCCTCCGGCAACCTTACCTACTTAACGCTTAGCCAAAAGTTAGCGTCAAGCAGCTTTACCTAATAGGGACAACTTCTATAACAGTAACCGAACTTAAGCCATAATTATAGGGTCTAATATATAATACCCTAATCCCCTAGTCTTTTAGGGAGACCGCAAGGAATATAGCTACTGGAAGATATAAATCCGCAAGAAACTAACCTAGAGCGCCTACCTTTTTCCTAGAGAGGATGCTAAGATTGGTTATATTATTGGGCGTATAAAGGGTACCCTATTTAACAGACTCTTCGCCTAATAGGAGACCAATAGCCCCTAGAAGTGGCAGTCCCACTAAGAGGTCCTTAACGATCTTAACCTAATATATCGCGACCACGACCTAGTGGCCACCAGTTAAGCCAAACTATACGCCCTAAAGATAAGTCCTACTGAGTTATTTAACGAGTTCTATATTAAGTTTTAAGAATACACTAGAGTCCTCTCTTAAGATAACGCTAAAGACCAGGAAGATCTTCTTAAAAAGGTTACCTATCGCCTTAATTACGCTGCCGCTAGTTATAATTACAATAATGTATATAGTATAGTGGCAGCCCTATAAAAGATTAAATAACGGCTAAATTAAATCTCTACTGCTAACCCTCGCCCAAAGGCTCCTATATAGAAGCCCTCCGGGCCAACCATACCTATATACACTAGGTCACTAACGCCTACTATAAATACCGGAGCTAATATCAACCTCTCTATACTAACCTTCCTATATAAGCTCCTAGACGGAGAGCGCGAGCTACTTTAGAAGCTAGGGCACTGCTATAAATACCATTAAGAAGGCTGTTATTGCGAGAACCTAAACTGCCTAATAGCTAGGTTTAGTAATCGCCGCCTAATACCTAACTTTATACCTTAAACACTAAACACCTTGCTATATACCGCCACCGTACAAGACAAAGACGCAGCAATAATAGTAGAGTTAGATACGGAAGCGGAAAACACCAAGTCCTAGCCCTAAGTCGCGGGTTAGGACGCCCTAATAATAGAGGAATCTATATATTGGCCTGCTTAATAGATAACTTAGTAAAGATAAATGGATGGAAATAGATAGTTTTACCTATAATAGGAACTACTACTAAAAAGTAATATAAAAGCTGTTCTATAATTAATTGCGGAGCTACTAATAAATTTATAAATACTTAATTTATACGCACTTATAACCTACCTACCTTACCCCTTACCAAAGCCCGCGCCCTACAACTCGCTAACAGTAATTATACCGCACAGAAGATTACCTATATGGCACAACTCTACCTAGATATAAACGGGCACCAGGAAGAGCTCTAGGCCTATATTACACTACTTACCAACTACCCTATTATCCTTAGAATAAACTGGCTTAAACAACACAACCCCGCCATTAACTAGAAAAAGAGAGAAGTAACCTTTAACTCTAAATACTACAGAGAGACTTGCCTAGGGCATAGCCTAGCCGCCTCTATTTACTCCCTAGGATATTAACCTAAGGAACCCCTTATTACCCTACCTACAACCAACTGCTACTATGTAAGTGCTGTAGCCTTCTACCGTATAGCATGTAAGAAAGGCTAGACTGTTACTGCAGCTTCCTAATTACGACTATATAAGCTTGATAAAGAACAGGACCACGTCCTCTATAGTAATAGAATAGACATAGTCGACCTCCTAAAAGAAAACACCCCTGCGGAACTCTATGGACTTTCACCTTTAGACTTTAAGAAGTTTATAAACCTTAAAAAAGGACTTACTAATAAGAAACTCCGCAAGCTCCTCCCTAAGAGGTACCATAACTTTATTAACATATGCTTATAAAAGGGCGTAGATATACTCCCCCTATATTGACCTAATAACTATGCCATTAACATTAAATAAGGGAAAATGCTATTTTATAAAAGACTCTACCTAATGTTAAAAGACGAACTCCTAGTTATAAAAAAGTATATTAACGAGCACCTTAACAAAGGGTTTATTTGTTTTAGTATATTACCAGCAGCCGCCCCTATCCTTCTCGCTAAGAAGCTAGGGGGAGGTATCCAATTCTGCGTTAACTATAGAGGACTTAACGCTATTACAATTAAAAACTGATACCTAGTACCACTTATACGCAAGACCCTTAAGCGGCTTAGTTAAGCCAAAATCTATACTAAACTCAATATTATCGCCGCCTTTAACCATCTCTAAATACGGAAAGGTAACGAATAGAAAACCGCATTCGCATCGCGCTTTGGCTAATTTAAATATACTATTATGCCCTTTAGCGTATGTAATGGCCTAGGCGCCTTCCAAAGCTATATTAATAACGCCTTATAGGACTACCTTAACGACTTCTGCTCTGCGTACCTAGATGATATACTTATTTACAGTAACAACCCTTCTAAGCATACTAAGCACGTTTGAAAGGTCCTATAGCGCCTTAGGGAAGCAGGACTTTATATTAATTTAAAGAAGTACGAATTCTCAGTTATAGAAGTAAAATACCTTAGACTAATTATCACTACTAAGGGTATCTATATGGACCCTAAAAAGGTATATACAATTGCCAAATAGCAAGCCCCTAACTGTATTAAGGATGTATAAGCCTTTCTTAGTTTCGCTAACTTCTATTAAAAATTTATATACAACTTCTTAAGCGTAGTAGCACTACTTACAGCAATAATGCGAACAAAGGGCCTTTCTATAAAAGGAAGAAAAACGCACCTACGCTTTACTTAGACGCCTAAATACAAGAAAGCGTTCCAAGACCTTAAAAATGCCTTTACTAAAGCACCTATCCTAGCTTACTTTATACTAGGACAACAACTCTATCTTAAAACCAACTCCTTAGACTATGTCAACGCAGGCATCCTTTCCTAAATAGGTAATAACGGCCTCCTCTACCTAGTTGCATTCTACTCGTCTAAGCTTACACTATAAGAGTATAACTATAAAATCTATAACAAGGAACTCCTTACAATTATATAAGCGTTTAAAGAATTCTAACTAGAACTTTCCTTAGCAGAACCTAACTAGCCAACTAAAGTCCTTATAGATTATTACAACCTTAAGTACTTTATAACCATAAAGCAGCTAAACCAACGCTAAGCATATTAGAACGAGTTCCTCTCTAGTTTTAACTTTAAAATCGCATATAGACTAGGAGTATAAGGCACTAAGCCTAATAGCCTAATACACCGCTTATAAGACCTTTCTTAGTTAGAAGACGACCCCTATAATTAGTTCTAACAATAGACAATCCTAAAAGCACGGAACTTAGCCCCAGGTATACTACCCACAATAGAGCTAACTACACCTTAGCTTTATACTATAGAACTAAAATTACCTCCTAAAATTAATAAGCTTATTACCGCAGTATATAACACCTCCGTTGACCCACTACTATATTAACTTATTGCCGCAAAGACCGCTAGCACCTATACGCTGCCTATAAACCTCCAAAGCTTGGGCCAGATTGATATAGCAGCCTTAAAAGTAAAAAAGAATAGGCTCTACTATAGAGGCCGCCTATTTATCCCTAACTTAGAAAACCTACAACAGCAACTAATTTAAATGGCCCACAACCTCCGGTCAAGCGGCTATTTAGGAAAAGGAGGGACCTATAAGCTCCTTAGCTAATACTACTTCTAGCCCAAGATAATAGATTTAGTTGAACGCTTTATAGGTACCTACTATAGTTATAAGCGCGTTAAGGCCTTTAATATAAAGTACTAAGGACTACTATACCCTCTACCAGTACCTGTACAACAATGGGCAGATATTGCTATAGATTTTATCATTAACCTACTACCCTATAAACGATACGGCCGTACCTACAAGAATATCCTTATAATAATATACCGACTTATAAAAGAGCGCCACTACGTCCCTACTAAAGGCGTAGCTATTAGTGACGTTACTAATACCTTCCTCTACAAAGTCTATTAATTACATGGGCTACCTGACTTAATTACGTCCAACTAAGGCATATAGTTTGACTCCAATATATAGAGACGAATCTGCCAACGTCTTAGCACCTCCGTTAAGATATCTATATCCTTCCACCACAAAACTGCTGGGTAACCAGAAAAAGCTAATACTAGCATAAAAGCGTACCTACAATAGGTAGTTGCCTATAGTTAGGATAACTAGGTGGATTACCTTTTACTAGGTAAATTCGCAGCGAATAACTATGTCTTAACCACTATAGGACTTACCCCGTTCTTCACAAACAAGGGTTATCACCCCTAATCTAGCATAGAGCCACCAGAACCTATTAATAAGAAACTGCTATATAAAAAACGCCTTAAGATGCTACTTACCAACTAATATGTAGACCGCATGAAAAATCTACTCAACTACTGCAAGGGAGAAATGGCCTAGGCTTAAGCAAAGCAGGCCTACTTCGCTGATTATTATAGAGCGCTACCACCGGAGATGTGTATTGGCGACTAGGTATAGCTAGATACACGCAATATCTCTATACAGAGGCCTATAAAGTCACTTAATTATAAGAATCTCGGCCCCTATTAAATTAAATGGGTTATTAATAGGGGAGCCGCATATAAGCTAGAGCTCCCGCCTGCCCTAGCCACCCGTGGGATATGGCCTGTATTTTACCTATAGCTACTATACCTTCACTAGCCTAACCCCTTACCAGAATAGACATAGCCTAAACCTCTACTAGTACTAATCTAAGATAAGAACGAAGACGAGAACCACAAGGAGTGGACTATTAAATAAATTATTAACTCTAAATACCGTGGCAAAGGCAGGGGACGGCAGCTCTACTATAGAGCTATCTACACAGGATTTGACATAGACCAGCCAGAATAGTAACTATGAGAAGACTTTAAAAATGCAAAGGATCTAATTAGCGATTTTTACTACGCGAACCCATAGAAACCAGGCTTAAGCAGAGATTTCATGCCTAATCCTCTATAGGAGCCCTTATAGAGTTAAACCGTACATTGCTACGTAAGGGTAAATTGCCGTTAGGTTGCCGTTAGATTGCCGCAGATTGCTATTACGTAATGGCAAAGTACGATTATATAACTAGAAAATCGTTAAGATGTCTAGGAACTTTAACCAGCGGTTAAAGTTATCTAATTGGTTGAATTCTTAGGTGCCAAGTCTTATTATGTAACATTGTTGCAAGCCTTTAGTGATATTTCCTTTTCTTCTCTATACCTTACTATATGTATATAGCAACCACAGCGTCGCCGGAGCTCCGCCTCTATAGGAGGGGGGGTAGTGTCACGGAACCCCACCGTAGGGGCCTCCATAGGAGAGCCCCGTGCTCTCGCGTACACCTCGCGTACAGCTTACGTCAGCTACGCGTAGGTATGTCACCTCCTTACGCCCTCGACCCTTACGATCGATCGCGCAACGTCTTGTAGACTCCTCAAATACATACGTTCAGCTGCCACTGTTCCGCGCCCCGTGACATTAAGGATTAAGTAATTATAGGACCAAGGAGCAGAGGCCAAACTAGGGATCTTAGCAGTAGAAGATATTTAGGCGGACTTTATAATAAGAGAAGTGGTTTAAAGACGGAGCTTATATAAATTGCGGAAAATAAGGTTATTTTGCTAGAGACTATAGAGGTAGTTAGAGTAACCACATAGTAAAGGGCACTAGGTTGTTAGAGTATAATAATATAAATATAGGAATATTGCGTGGGACTAAGGAGTGTTTAATTAAGCACTTTGCGTTTTGTTATAATAACGCATGCCAAATTTATAAAGACGCTAAGTATGGCGCAAGCTATTAGCCGTAAGAGCTAGAGTTAAGAGGACTTAAAGGAACTATAGAGTTAGATAAAGAATAGGATTAACTCTACGAGCTAGATTAAGATATTAAAGTAATATACGGATAAAGATTAGCAACAATAATAATAAAGTTAGAGTACTTATTAATTAATAGCAATAAGGAAGAAAATAAGGCTAACTAGGAGCACTTACACCTTAGTAACGTAATAGAAGCAGAAACTAAAACCACTATAGAACGCGGATTAGTAACGGGTATTATAACACTATTAGATATAGCATCTATCGCTTTATAAGATAGAAGGAGTAATATCTAGAGATAATTAAGCAAGTAGATAACTGCTAGTGCTAGCTTACTACTTATAAAAGGCAAAAGGCTATAGGTCCAAGATTCTTAAGAAGAGATAAAGAAGGCTCTAGACTTATAGGACGCAACAAGGACAGCTTAAAAGCCTATAATAGACAAAAACCGGTGGGAAAGAGTAGTAACTTAGTTTAGTAATAAACAAATAAGTATAGGATATAAGTTTAAGAACTATAAGTTTAGGGAACAAATAAAAACGTCATTAGGAAGCCAAGATTTCAAGAAATAAATAAGGACCATAGCAGTTCTAGGTAAATATAGTGTTTAGCCTAAAAATTAAAAAGTTAATACTAAGATTAGGAAGCAAGGCGACTTTAAGGATCTAGCTATAAGACGTAGAAAACAAGAGACTATGGATAAGTTTAGATAAAGAATTATTATATAGTAAGAGCAAAAGCTAGATAAGAGGTTAGCTATACTAAGTTATATAAGGGACAGAGCACCTATATAAAGAGTTATTAATAGGCCTAGTGCAGGGACACCTAGAGTAAAGTAGTTAGACAAACTGGAATAAAAAGAGGATCTAGATATTTTAGTTAGATTTAAAAAAAGACATACTAAAGGATATTACAACGTAGTAATAACAAGGTACTTTCTTATAGATAGACTATATACACTAAACCAGTTATACGGAAAGTGGTATAGGCAATGATATAATAATAAGTAAGAAGATTTTTATATATAGCTAGATAAAAAAGTTGTCTAAGACTAACCTATTACGGAAAAACGTATAAATTACATTAAAGGAGCATTAATTATAATATTAAGGAACCTAGAAGAAGGATCTAGGGACTAGAGAAGTAAATAATAAATCTTAGTACCTATAGCAGAAATACTAGTAGTTAGGTTAACTAAGTATAGGTTTAAACTTAAGGATAAAGATAAGCTAAAAGTTAACCCAAGTTACCTAGCGCATTATATACTATTGTAGATAGCTTGTGTGGATAACGTATGCAATATACATAGGGCACTAAAAGATAAGAACTGGAAATACCCAGTAAGAATATATTAGGCACCAGAGGAAAAGCGGTTTAGGGATGCTAAGTATATATATAGATAGCACCTAGTAAAAGTATAGAGTTAAGGGACCTAATACTTTAACCTAGAAGATTCCTTACAGAAGAATACCTGGATAGATAATAGTAGTGGGATTACCTAAAGGACACTTATCTATAGCATATAGAGGAAAAAAAGCGAACTAAGTATTAGCTAAAAGTAGACTAAGTATAAGCAGGATCTAGTAGCTAATAGTTAGGAAAAGGGGAGGCCTATAGAACTAGAGGGAACTAGTAGTAGAGCCTTAGACCCTTAAAGAAATTTAAGGACAATACCTAAGTTTAAGAATTAAATAGCAAGATTAGTAGTTTAAAGCGTTAATAAATAGTAGAGTAATAAGAAACCATATATTACCAGCAGCAGTAGAGAGGATGGGGTTACTATATAGATAGAAGGAACACCTATATCCACTTATAACAATTTTAGGAGATTAGATAGCCTATAGAGGAGGTATTATTAACCTTAAAATAAGACCTGTTTAGTTAACTATTAAAGGGAGACTAGTTAGAATGTCTTTTAATATCTTACTATTAGGAAAAGACAAGGCGATATTAGGAATGCCTTGGTTATAGAAATATAATCCAAAAGTTAATTAGGTTATAGGTTAGGTCAATATTAGAGATACTTAATGATGTAAAGTGCGATAGTAAACCAAGCTAGTATGGTATTAAGTTGGAGCGATATACGAAGAGACTAAATAAGGCTTAAGTTATATACCAAAGAGATACCACAAGTATGGTAAAAAGTTATGGTTACCAGAAAGTGAAAAGCTGTTAAAGTATATAGCATAAAACCACAAGATAGAATTAGAAGAGGGAATAAGTCTAAAGTTCTTTTTAATCTACAAGCTTACTAAAATAGAGTTAGTGGCACTTAAGGAATTTGTCCAGGAGAACTTACAAAAGGGGTATATTAGACTATTGCAGTTATTAGTAGGATATCTAGTACTGTTTATCCTAAAGAAAAACGGAAAACTTAGGATGTGTATAGACTATAGATAGTTAAACAGTATTACTAGAAAGGATAGGTATCCTTTACCCTTAATTAGCGAAATCTAAGATAGGATAGGTAACGTAAAGATCTTTACAAAGATAGATCTAAAATAGGCGTACTATTAAGTCAGGATTAAGGAAGGCGATAAGTAAAAGGTAGCTTTTAGGTTAAAGGAAGGGCTATATAAACCATTAGTTATATAGTTTGGGCTTATAAACATACTAGTAATATTCCAGAAACGAATTAATAGTGTATTAGGAGAACACCTTAATAAGTTTATTATAGTATACCTTAACAATATTATTATCTATTTAGAAAGCAAGAAAGAATATAGAGAACACGTTAAATAGGTCTTAAAAAGACTATAAGAAGAATAGATGCTAGTAGTAATTAAAAAATACAAGTTCTTTATAAGGAAGACTAATTTTATAGAATTTATTATTAAACTAGGAAAGATTAGTATAAACCTAAAGAAAGTTAAAGCTATAGTAAATTGGCAAGAACTAGAGAATATTATATAGTTAAGATTGTTCCTAGGGTTTTGTAATTACTATAAGAGGTTTATAGCACAATGGTTAAAGAGCATCAAGCTATTTATAAGGTTAATAAAAAAGGAGGAACTATAGGTTTAGGGTAGTAAGTAAAAGAAGTTGTTCTAAAAACTTAAAGAGTTATTTACCTAGGAACTAATCCTTAAGATCTACCAACTAAAGTTAGAGATAGTTATTAAGATAGATATATTAGACTTCGCACTAGGAGTATATTTACTATAGAAGTATTAGGACGCATAGCATCTAGTAGCGTATTATAGTTGGAAGATAATACTACTAGAACTAAACTATAACATCTATAATAAGGAGTTGTTAGGTATAGTTACAGCATTAAAGGAATAGAGAGCATTCTTACAAGGCATAGAGAAACTATTTGTAGTTAAGACGGACTATAAAAACCTTACCGGATTCCTAATAATAAAGGAACTTAACTAAAGACAGGTTAGATGGGCGGAAATGCTTATAGAATACTATTTCGAAATTTAGTATACTAAGGGTATAGACAATACACGAGTAGATACTCTAAGTAGGAAAGCTAAACTACAAAATAATAAAAAGCCGTTAGGGGCTTTGTTGCGAAAGGATTAAGATAGACTGATTAGGTATAATTATCCTAAAATAGCAGTAATAAGAGAAAGCCAGATCCACGAATTATTAAAAAGTAATTAGATATAAAAGATCTAAGAAGCGTAGGTAGAAGATCTGGATATAGAATAGTATAAAAATAGAGAAGCAACCTATGTTCTAAGGTCTATTGTAAAAGAGTTTGTTAAGTTATTCTATAAGGGACTAACTTAAGGACACAATAGAGCTATAGGCTTAGTATTAAGACTTTAAAAAAAATATGTTATTTAAGGAATCTAAGGACTAGTAAGATAAGTTATAAAAAAGTGTCTAGATTGCTAAAGAAACAAACTAATAAGGTATAAGCCGTATGGAGGGCTACAACCTATTAAAACACTAGAAAAACCATAGGAAGTTATATTATAGGACTTTATTATTAAGTTACTAAAGTTAAAAGATCCTATTATAGGATAAGATTATAATGCAATCTTAGTAATAGTAGATAAGCTTACAAAGTAGGGATACTTTATAGCGTACACAGAAGAAATGTTAGTAGAAGATATTACTAGAATCTATATTAAGGAAGTATTTATAAGACATAGAGCATTAAGTAAGATTATATTAGATAGAGATCTGAGATTTATAGCAGTATTTTAAGAGGTATTCTTGGCGGAATAAGGAGTTCGCGCAGCAACCTTAATAGCGTATTATCCGCAGACGGACGGATAAATAGAAAGATTAAACTAGGCACTAAAACAGTATCTAAAGCACTATGTTAATTATGTACAGAACAATTGGGTATTGTTATTACTAGTTATACAGTTTGCATATAATGCAATACTATAAAAAGAAATGGGAATATTACTATTTAAGGCAAATTACGGGTATGAGCCAAGATTATTGTTATCGCCACGTTAAGTAAAAAAGATAAGTAGCACAGCTAAAGAAAGAATGGAGACTTTAATAAATCTTTATGTAGACCTTAAGGGAACAGCTAAACTAGTATAAGAGCGAATAAAAAGGTACTACAACGCTAATAGATCTAAGGGACCAGATCTTAAAAAGGGAGATAAAGTATAGCTACTATATAAAAATTTCAAGAGTTAATAACTAAGTAAAAAGTTGGACTATATTAGACTAGGACCTTTTAAAATTACATAGAGAATTTTATTAGTTATATTTAAGTTAAACCTACCAGCCAAAATAAAAATTTACCCTGTATAGCACGTCGTAATGCTAGAGCTAGTATACGGGAATATTAAACCACTAGTCTACAAGGTAGATATGTATAGAGGGCAAGAAGAAGATAAATGGCAAATTTTAAAGATTATTAGTTATAAGGACGTAGATGACAAAATATAGTATAAAGTAAAGTGGATAGGCTATAGTAAGACTACCTAAAAACCACTAAGCAACCTAGAGAACGCTATAAGAAAGGTATAGGAGTATCGGAAGAAAGTAGGTTAGGCAGTATTAACAAAGAAGGATTGCTAAAAAATGAGTTACCCAAGGGGGACCTAAGAGAAGCAATTGCTGAGCTATTTGGAGTTGTTTCCCTTATAGGAAGAGGGTCTGTTCTTTTGTTACCTAGCTTAGATAGACCCTATTAAACAAGTTTCCACTCCTTAGAACAAACCTTCTCGCGGATATATTTAAGGCGTTAAAGATAAGCGTAAGCTAGACGCTGGGCTTTAAGGACATGTATAGACTCTTCTAAAACACGTTAAACCTTAAATAGCGCAGAGGCCAGCTTACCGTTAAGCTTCTTAGCGGCAGATTAAATATAAGACCCTATAATAAGTTACTTAAGGAACCTAAAGACTGTTAAGAGTTATAGGACGCGTATATTTAGCGTTAGAAACGGAGCGAACGTTATAGAACAATTAAATGTTTACTTTAGTGCACTCTGAGCAAGAGGAAGGTTATTAAAATAAGGGACTTGCTAGCGCGATATAGACTAACCCCTCTTTTACATAATAAGAATATAGAGACGGCATTATCTTACCTAGAGATAGTATTGCAGCAATAGTGCGAGACTAATAAGCTGTAGAAGAAGAAGAAGAAGCTTTAGGTATAATAAGTAAGGATATTAACCAGATTAATTAAACGGACATTATACCTCTAGTAGACGACTTAGAGATATTAGGAATCTTTAAGGACAAAGATAAAGAGGAGGGAGATAGTGTTACGGACAGCTTAAGTACAATATTACGACTACTTGGAGAAGAGTTGGCGGAAGCTAGTTAGTTAGTATAGGCACAGTCTAGGATAGATCTGGTGGAACTATATAATAAGGAATAGTAGCTAAGGTTACGTAATATAATCTATATAATCTATATAATCCGTAACGGAGTAGACAGAGTATATATACCTTATAGAGCGAAGGGATTTCTTAGGCGTATGGTTGTGTATTTAAAGGACCATAGTCCCTACCTAGATAGTTCTCTCTTTATAGTAAATCTTAGAATACAATTAGAGTTAATCTATTAGGCAACCACTCTACTAATTGTTATTATGTTATTGACCTGTTTATATCTATATACCTAGCCCAATAACAGGACCCACCGTAGTTCTTGCTACAAGGTTCCGTTATAACACGATTATAGGGATAATAGAAAGTTTAAGTTAATTTATAATTATCTTTAGGGTAGTTCTAATTATAATTGCTATATTAACTCTGCCGACTATTTCGTATATCTCTAACGCTAAAACGCTTTAAGTAACGCGTTTACTTTTAGTTAAGCTCCAATAGATAAGATTACTATAGATTATAAAGTTATTCTCTCTAGTAAATTTATTCGTGATAATAATCTTATATTCTAACTAGGAGCTAAAATCTTTATTATTTATAAATAATTTATTAATAAATATAAAGAGCTTAGCGGTAGGAAGATTAATAGGCACGTAGAGTAGTCCCTAATTAAGATAGTTTATTTACCAGGAAAGACGTTTATTTAGGGCAAGAATATTATCCTTAGTTAGTTTCTGGTGTTAAGCGGTAACAGAGAGATTAAAGGAAGCCTTAGGTTAATAGATAGAAGTAATATAGGCTTTACGAGCGCGTTGCTCTATATATTTTTACTTTAGAGAATTAACGTTAATAATATTAATCTTCTTGCTTAACCCTTCTGGCGTAAAGCAATGGAATCCTTGTTTAGGGAGAGGATGCATCTATTAAAGAGTAATAGTATTGTTAAATTAAGCTTTTCCTTTAGCTTTGCTATAAGATTTACCTTTACTAGCTTATCTTCTTTAAGAGCTAAAAATTGGTCGTCTCCTAAGATAATTATATTATTAGTTTATATGCCAATGATTCCAAATAGGGTTCCTATAGTTATAATAAGGAAGCATAGATTAAATATAGAAGTAGTTATTAAGAGCCTCTCTTTATAGTGCTTACTGTAGGTCGCCCACCAATGAGTTCCTGCCTTAGCAATTCCATATAATAGCTTAAGCACAACTATAATCGTATCTTCGGAATATTAGTGGCGAATTTGCTCTGGAAGGTATGCTAGTATTAAGTGCTAAAGGTGCGTCTCTAATTAGGTATAGGCCTAAGTAATATCTTACAAATAAACCACTATTCCGTTCTTTATTAAGAAGGGAGCTAGCGTAATAATAACTTGCTAACTAGCTCGTTAAATTATAGAAGATTGCATAAGAATTACCTCCTTGCTATTGTTGTTGTAGCCTTAGATAATAAGCCTTAATTTCTTAAATAGGGTATTAGTAGCTTTGTGTTACGGCACCACCGTAACGGGATCTAGTCAGGGGCTCGCTTAAGACTTGGCACACACATATAGACGTCCTCACCACCACCTTCTGCTCCTTAGCTTAATATCCTCGTCAATAGACAATCCAATTGTACAGGCTTGCATACGTTCTTTACGGCGCTCGTGCCTCGATTGACTAAGTCCCGTGACACTTTGCCCTTAATCTTATTAACTATTCTTAACTTAAAGATACGAACTCTATTAAATTTGGTAGGGTTATACTTCTTAAATTTAAAGACTCCTCTTATAATAAGACCGTTGATCTCCTGCTTATTAGATGCTTAAAAAGGAGCTCTAGGAGTTATAATACAACCTTTCTTTTAGAGTTGTTTTGCGAGCTCAAAGTCAGCCTTCTCCTTGGTTGTTATAAAGGCTATTAATAACTTAATTCTATTCTTAATAGCAGCAACGAATTGCTCTTTAAAATTAATAAAATATTGGCGATTTTATAATCCCTTTAGGTAACCTCTACCGCGTTATAGTTACAGCACATCTACTACAATTATATTAGGATTATAGTCGTCTTCTAGAGTATATTAATTATGGTTCTCCTTTAGGGCATCTATTAGGGTATCCTATAAAGGCTTAAAACTATTATCTTTATAGTAAGGCTTAATAACGGTTAAACAGAATTAAGTGGGTCCATAAGGCATCTAAATAGTATAAGTTTAACCATTAATTATAATAAGTTAATGTAGGCCTAACTATCCTTCCTTTTTACGCCATACGCATACCTTAGACTAGAGTAGTAGATTAAGCGTAGTTAAGATATTTAGGCCATTTCTTATTCCTAGTGCGTCGTTAACCTAGCGTGTGGCGTAGAGATATCACACCTTCTTCATTGCCTTGCGAATAGCCTTAGCTCATTGCACGATAGAGGGAGATAGTAGAGAATTGTTAGTTATTTAAGGGTAGGCGCTAAAGACTAGCAATATAGGTACAAGTCTATCTAGGCCAGCAGAATTGTTAACGGCTTTAACAGCTATTTATAAGGTAAGTTCTTTGCTAGCGTCCTCTAGTTCTAAAGAGATAATCTCATATACGCGGCATAATGGTGTGTAATATCGCTCCACTTTTCTAACACTATTATATGCCTTAATAGGAACTTTCTTAACCTTAATTGCTATTGTCTTTGTCTATTATTAAAACTCTATAGATAAGAAGTTCTTTCCTATATTATAGATAATTTAGTTAGGGGGTCTTAGGTAGACATTAATCTAGCATAATTAAAGGGTATCCTATGCGTTCCTAGCTAATATATCCTTTAAGAATCATGCGGCTTAAAAGGAGGTTAAAAAGTTAATAACTTAGAGTACTAGCTTGCCGCTAAGATATATAACGTTAACAATAATATAGAAGTTAAAGTCGTAGTTATCTTTAAGGGTGAACTTAAATTAGCTAGGGGACTTCTAGTTTATTTAGCAGTAATAGCAGTATTTTATAAGATGCTTAATTGCCTTAACCTTAACTTTATAGCCTGCTTGCTAAAGAACCCTAAGCAATTAATAAACGGATAGGTGGCCAAAATAATAGTATAGTTAGCGTAACTCTAACTTAGTTAAGTGGCTTTAAGCAATACTCTTTTCTAGTTAATAAAGGAGCAACTAGGGGTGACCCTACTTGCATATAATAGGCACCCGATTATCTCCTTAAATAAGTACATTCTTAAGGTTATTAAGCTTAACGCCTAATTTATCTATATCTCTAATGCAAAATAGAAATAGGGTGTTTGTAGGAATAATATAAAAAGTAATATACCCTAAGGGGGTTTAAACCCTAATTGTGCTGAGAGAGATTATAGTACCCTTACTAAAACAAATTATATGTTAACCTGCCGTTAATTAGTTAATCTAAATAGAGGTATTAAGTTATTAAAGGGCTTAAACTTAAGGTTCTCCTACTATAGATACTTCTGCGGCTCTAGTATCTGGCATAATACTATAGAAAACATTCGCCGAGTATCTATTATTAAAAGAGAACGCGGAGCTCTTCTTTGGCTTATTAAAGATATCTAACTTCGTAATAGAATGGAGCGTAGATTAGTTATTAAGAACAGTGATGGTTTATATACCATCTACCTTACCATACTTAGTAAAGTATTAGTTGGGTAAGTAGTTCTTAATTTCTATATCCATAAGGAGCTGTTTAGCCTTATTAACCTTACCCTTAAGATCTTTTACGCCTTTATATTAAACTAGGAAGCTTTAGAAGTAGGCTATAGTAACTTTATAATTTTTAACGTTTCTTGCACTCTGGCGAAACTTATTATATACCTCCTTTTGCTTATTAAGAGAATGCCTAGTTAACTAGTAATTTGGCTTCTTATAAATATAGTACTTCTTCTAGCGATTACTTTAAAATAAACCTCTATAAGGACCTCTATAATTGCCTTATAGTTAACGTTAATTGTACCCTTTGCCGTATTCCCTACCACGGCCACCATATATTTGGTCAGTCTAGTTATAATTATATTGGTCGGGAATACTTGGTTAGGTAGGGTTTTTGGTATAAAACTATTAAGATTCTTATATTCGCATTATAGTACCTATAGCGGAGCGTAGCTTGGTATATACTCCTTTAAACATATCCGTAGGTTATATAGCGCTAAATTGCACTTAGGAACGCTATAGCAGGCTAAGATAACCTAGTCCCTTAGGCTATTTTTATTTTAGTAAGTTTTGGTAAGGCCACGTTGGATTTTCTAAAGTTTATTAAAGAGTAGTTAAAGGCACTCTAAATAAATCTTTATTGAGTTAGAAGCGATAACTCTTTAAAATATAGTCTCCTGCTATTTAGATATATAAAGCTAGTAATTTTTATTAGTCTTAAAGTGGGCTCTAGTAAGCTAAAGTATTATATTAAAGCTATAGTTTCTACCCGCAATATGGTTATAATAAAATGTCGCCGCCTGTCCCTTTAATATAACCAAAAAAGCATAATAAAACTAGTGGCATTGGATTCTGACCTTGCTGTAGCAGTTATAAAAGACCTGTAGTTTTGTTCTAAGTATATTATATAGTTCTCCTTTAAACTTCTTCTCCTTGTCTAAATATACCTTTATTAGATTTGTGACTTCTTATAGTAGAGGCTTACCGGTTGGCTGGGGTAGAGGAGCTAGAGGTAGTAAAGGTAAAGAAAGAGTACCTCTAGGTAGGAGAGCACCTCTAGGTAAAAGAGTACCTCTAGGTAGGATAGTAGCGTTCTGGGGGTTTTATTTTAAATTAAAGTTGCCTTTTAAAGAATATAGGTTGGTTCTAGGTTTCTATAGTTAATATATAATTTTAGCTTCCGTCCATACTGGTTCTTTTATACTAATAATAACGGCCTAGATATTGCTGGTAATTAGGTTACTATTTTTAGTAATATATACCCTATTTCTATAGAAGAAGTCTTAAAAATCCTAAACAATATTAACATTGCTAAGTGCCTAGGTATTAGCGGTCTATCCTATAAAATCCTCCCTAAAATATTCCTATAGCTATAGATCGGCGTAGTATCTACTTTAGTAGAATATAATATGGTGTAGGAGAAAGCCGTTAACTTATTTTACGGTACAAGTTATTATATTAATAGTAAATTTGTCCCAATTTTTATTAATAAGTTATGCGTACGAAGCTACCCTTAGTGGTAAGGAGTCTTCCTAGTTGTTTAAGGTAGGCGTAGCCATGTTTTTAGGGGGAGGGAAGTGTTATTAGGGTAGGGATTGTCGTTTAGTACGCGTTTGTTATTTAGTACGCGTTTATAACGTATATTTGCGATTATAGGGCTTAGAACCAGTTCTGGCCTTAAATCGCGAAGACTCGTAAAGCGTGTTATTCTGCGTAATGGACGCAAGAATCTATAATCTAGAAAAGGCTTAGGACTAGTTCTGGCCTTTAGATCCTTAGATTCGTGGAAGAGTTCTATTTAAGGTTTAGGACCAGTTCTAACCTTAAAAGACAGCTTCCTCTAGCACGAGTAGCACTGGTACAGTGGCTTGTCTCTTCTTGGTGGAATACCTAGCTATTCTGTGGTATAACAGTGAAGTTAACCACTAATCGGTATTGGTAACACAAGGTGATATTACGTAGTTACAGTTTGTAGCTAGTATGATGTTGTTGTTCTTCTTCTTAATAAGGAAGGGCGAGGAGCTTAGGGCTCCCCGCCACGCTAGTGCCGCGGCGACACGTAACCACACGTGATACATTCCCGACAATTACCGTTGCTAAAGCCGTTGCTATATTCTTAGTAGTATATAATCCTCGCAGTCATGGAAGGCCTAAAAGCACTAATTGAAGCCTGCCGTCTTTATTAATAAAATAAGCTACTATACCAAGTAGCAATATTCCGTTTATAGATGTCCAGATATCACGGCTAAGGTTAATTTTACTAAGTGCGGTAAGGAGAATGTCTTTAATACTAACGCGTTGCCGTTTAAATGCGGCCTTAATCCAATCGCTTAAGGATATAGGCGCCTTTAAGAGACACTCCTAAATCTAAGGACGGTTAAATGTCAGCAGAGCGCGCGTATAAGGACTTATAGCTTAACAAAAGGTAATATCCTATAGAATTGTCCAATTAATATAGGCTTAAGTATAGCTAGCTACCTAAAACGGCTAGCGTTTATGGCTGGTAGCTAGAATAGAAGCTTCGGCTGGCAGTTATATACTACCATTATGGCTTTTTAAGTTGACAATAAGGCTATACTTTAATTTTAAATGGCCGCTGATATAGTTGTTACCGTTTATTATAAGTAAAGCACCTAGTCTTTAAGCTAGATGACAGAGCTTATATAGCCAAAGCCTCTTTTTACCCAAAGGACCGTCCTAAAAAATGTCTACTCTATACTTCCATATTAGTAATATAGAGGCATTGCTTAATAGTAACCGCTTATTAATAACTTAGTATCTATATTTACCAGTAAGCTTGCCGTATAATATTAAGTAGAGATTATCCCAATTAATAGAAAAGATATAGCCGTAGTTTTAATTAGCTGGAGGAGGCTCTTATAATATAGAATTATCTTAATCGCCTAATTTAGTATTATCGTTGGTTAGAAGAGGGGAAGAAGTAGTTAATCTACAAGGCCTATACGGTATTAAAGGACGCGTAGATAAAGTTAATAAGGAAGAGGTAGAGAAAGAAGTAAAGAAAGAAGCAGAGGAAGAAGCTCTGCTACCTTACCGGGGCGTAAAATGTAATATACTTTATATTGTATATAGGTAATAAAAAAGTTCGGTTTAATATTAGGGAATAGGTTTATACGCGTAGTAGAGATATTAGGAAAAATGCTTATTTACTATAGCTAAGCAAGAGATTCCCAAGGGTTAGCCAACTGGATCTTAGCCGAAGATCTAAATTCTACTAAAAGCTTTAAAACACTACCAAATCTTCCTTTCCTTACCACCAAGGCAGCGAGCTGTTAGCTCGCTGTAGTTTTATCACCGACTGACTGTCGACTGACTGCTAGCTGACTGCTTACGTTATCAGCTTCTTAACAGCTACGCTGCCAGCGTCGCTGACTATTGGACACACTGGTATGATGAGAAACACATGGTGTCAGCGGAGGTGGTCGAAGGGAGTGTGAATTGGAGGGTAGCTGGGGGGGATGTTAACAGATGAGAAGGCGAAGTATATTAACGTGCATAATGTGAAGCCGGGCTATTTTGCTGTCAGGGTTGAGCGGGCTTGACAGAGGAGGTTGCGAGCGATTGCGGAAAAAGAATCAGGATCTATTGGAGTTGAGAGTGCTTCGAAAAAGAGTAATTAATTACCCTTCTTCTACGGACGTAGCTTGAGAGACATATCAGCACCATTTATACTCATTCTATCCTTCATTCTCTAAAAAACTTCTAGCCGCATTATCAGAACTCGGTAAATAATGAGGCACTGAAAGTTTTGTTTAATTATCTGATTGCTGGAGTAATGTTTCCCTGCAAATCTCTGACAGATAAATTCCTGACTTCCGGATCCGTAGCTACATCACTACTACGTTCGTTTAACTGGCTGGGAAGCTTTACAGAGAATATTTCTCGGAAATATTCTTACTGCTAGCTAAGGTGTCTCTGTGGAGCAGCTCCTTTTTGGGCTTCAAACTCATCTTACTCCCCGCAAATATGGGGATTGCGCTACTTCACTTTGTGGCAGCAAAGAATCTCCTCACTTACACACAATTCAGGTTGTCATTTCTCTGGATATGATCTCCTCGGTAGGTCTTGCTAAAGGTTAGTAAAAGGCAGCAGGGTGGCCAGAGGTAGGGTGACAAAGACTCTTGAAGTTCTCAGGTTTAAGCCGTTGTCTGAGAACTGGCAGTGGTCTTGTCGCCTTCTCTTAGTCACGTCTTGTCTTCATGGCAGTCAGCTATTCTGATTCGGTAGAGCTGAGAATACACCGCAGCATAATACTTACTTATGAGCCTCGAGGCTCCGGCTTTGCGCTAAGAGGATTGAAGGGATGGTGTTAAGCGAGTAGAAGATCTGGAAACAGTTAGTATTTGATTGGAACAAAGGGTGGACCTTGAGCTTACCTTTTCATTCAAATTTTAGTCTGCCGATGCCTGGGAAGTAGGGCTCAGCGTCGGCAAGTGAATTATCGAGTGGCATGCCCCAAATCGAATGCGCGGTCATGCCGTAGCTTCCCTGCGTAAGATTCTCGTGTGGTTTTATGGTGGAGATGATTCGAGTCGTTTTCTCGCCCTTCACTCGGTTGTAATTAGGCAGAATTTGGTTTTTTGTATACTTTGCTTGCTTAAGAGAGGCCATTTATCTTAGATAATCTTTCTTAATATCTTCATAATTGGCTCAATAAACCTATGGCAAGTAAACGGACATTTCCAACCCGCCCGAAAAGGGAAGTGTCAGTGTCTTAAATCCATTTCCCGGATGATGAATGTACTCCAAAAAATCTTTATACAGAGGCTTAGCAAAAGCTGTATTATCTGCGATGACAACAGCCCCTCGCTTCAATTTGGGCCGAACAATTTCGAGAGTGGGCAATGCCATGGGCGTCCAGACTAGTAAAACACATCAGTGCTTGTTTTCGTTTCATTTCATCACTTGCGAGCATAAAAGGAGAGAGAGAAAGGAGGGGGGGGGGGGGGGGGGAGGTAAATCATAATGTATAAA
>Ga0307507_10000436_pt1 | contig 87117 bp, 75 predicted proteins | sample 7_EM_MG_FD_207223 | JGI IMG/M metagenome (GOLD analysis project Ga0307507, IMG submission 207223) | Populus trichocarpa ectomycorrhiza microbial communities from riparian zone in the Pacific Northwest, United States - 7_EM | ecosystem: Host-associated > Plants > Roots > Unclassified | place...
CTAAGGAGAAGAAGAAGTCTGTTAGAGACTGGCAAGATATAAAGGGGTCGCCAAGGCGCTAGTAGTAAGCGAGCCAATGGCGATTTTCTATCCCGGGGATGGAAAATCCTAATTGGTTGGCAGGAGTCAGGGTCCACTAAGTATGGCAGATGGCGTTGCCCCAGCACCGTCACAGGAATTGTGTACGAATTTAAGTATCTTAAATTGTAAGGGTTCGGAATTCGGAACTACTATCTTCTATTAATAGTATAGTTGATTGTTATGAATTTTGTATTTGGCGAGTGTAATATCTTTATGCTGTTATTTTCCTATTTAAATTGCTTTTATTATATCTGCTATCTATACGTTGTTCTTGTATTTGTATTCTATTAGCTTATTAATTTTTATTTTCTATTTATTGATTTCTAATTCGTTTCTATTAAGTTCCGTATTTAAGAATATAGGACGTAGTTTCTTAAAGCATTTAGGGGGCAATAAAATCCATAATTGATTTGTAATCCGTTTATCTAAGGCGTTTATAGGTAAATCTTGTGATTGTTATATTAATATATTAGGCTTCTGATTAAGTTTGCCCGGTTAGTATATAATCTTAAAGTTAATTTATAAGAGGTATTCGGCCTAACGAATTTGGCGCTGCATTAACTGCTTTATAGTTATAAAGTACTATAGGTTTTTGTGGTCTGTTAACACGCGTATTGGAAACAATAATCCTTTAAGTTCTGGACGCCATTGTTTAAAGCGTCTAATAATTATAAGTAGTTCCTTATTATATATCTCGTAGTTTGATTCGGTAGGGGCGAGCTTTTAAGAGAGAAAGGCTACTGGATATAGCTCACCGTCCTTATTATATTGCGATAACACTCCCCCTAGGGTATAATTAGACGAGTCTGTTTTGACGACACATTTAAGGTCAGGGTTAAAGTGGGCAAGAATCGGAGCGGTTATAAAGCGTTATTTCAAGTTATTAAAAGCTTATTTACATCTAGCAGTCTATTTAAATTTCATGTTCTTTCTTGTTAGGTTTACTAATGGTTAGGCAATTTTTAAGAACTAGTTAATAAATTGGCAGTAGAAATTTGCAAATCCTAGAAATCTTTAAATATCTTATACGTTACTAGGGCTTCCCCAGTTTATAATCACAGTAACCTTTTTAGGGTCTATTTTAATTCCGTTATGGGATATAATCAGGCCTAGGTACGTAACTTTAGATATATAGAACTTGTATTTCTTAATATCGCATTATAAACCCGCATCTCGCAAACGTTTAAGGACCATTCAGACGTGTTTTTAATGCTTAGAAAGCGAAGACAAGTAGATTAAGATATTATTAATATACGCGGTAATAAATACATTAAGGAATTTACGGAGCGTATTATTAATATATTGCTAAAACGTACTGGGACCGTTCTTTACACCAAATGGTATTACTAGGTATTTAAAGAGTCCCTATTATATATAAAAGGCTGTGTACTTCTTATCTCCTTCTTGGATGCGAATTTAATTGAAGGTAGCAACTATATCAAGCTTTGTAAAATATCGTGCCTTTACCAGGTAGTCAAGCGTCTCTTAAATTAAGGGGATTGGATATTAGTTTTAAATCATAATTATATTTAGGGCTTAGTAATTAATATAGAATCTTAAGCCTCCTCCTAGCTTTTTAACAAATAATATGGGTAAGGCGAATAGAGATTAACTAGGGCAAATAAATCCTTTTTCTAAATGCTTGTTGAGGTATTATTATATCACAAGCAGTTCTTCTTGTAATATACTGTATAGCGGACCAAACTTTAGTGTTGTATCAGGTTTAAGTTCTATCTTAAAATCGTGTTTATCCTAATATAGGGGCAGCTGGTCTGCGAATTATTTTTTAAACTTATTAATTAGATCGTGGTACTCCTTAGGTATAAGAGGTTAAGGGTTAATATACTACTTTAGTTCTAGCGCCTTCTTAATATCTTCTATTATTACAGCAAAGATTTTGTGGTCTCGTTTTCTTGCTAACAAAATAAAAGGTGCGGCTTATATTATACGAATTTTAAGGGGTTTTAATATATCATCTTCGTATTCTTTACTGTAATTAGCAGTTATAGTTTTATCATATTGGTTTAAGGTTCGTGGTAAGGGTAATTTATATTATATTAAATTCGAATAGTCTTGTGCATATTCGTAGGGCAGGTGGTGTTTTAAACAATGACTTCGGCAATAGGTTATGCGGAATTTTAGTATTTCTTTAACCCAGCTAATTAAAGGGTCATGCTGTTTTAGCCATCTATATCCAAGTATTATCTTATATTGCTTTAGGGGTATTACAAATAGGGAAACGTATTTAAGGTATTCACCTATCTACATTTTCATAAGAGCGTAGTGCGTCAATTCGCCATATATTAAGGGTTTGCCGTCAAAGCCTTATAGGCCTTAGGGCTTATTAAGTTTCTTTAAATTTAGGCGTTAGGTTTTTATGTAGTTTATATTAATAAAGCCTATGCTAGTAGCTCCACTATCTATAAGGATTTGTACCTCCTTCCATTATCTAAGTATTTAAATTTCGCCAAGTATATTAAGGGAGTCATATCGTGTATTAGCGCTGGAAGAGCCTAGATACTTATACTCTTCCACTTCTTATCCTAAGGCGTGACTTAGCCCTAGGATGATTTATTTTCCAAGTTAGCTAAGTATAAGATGCTTTGTAACAACTAGGTATAATTTATAGAATAAGTACAAGTTAAGGAGCGAGTATGGCTTAAAGAACGAGTGCGATTCAAGAAGTAGGTGCAATTTAAAGACCAGGAGGAACTACGGCGGACTTTTTCAAAAGGGTAAGTTCGGTAATTCCTTTAAATATATCCTTTTCTGCCACATCCAAAGCATTCTCTATTTATGGCTTGAGTTCTTTGTTTGTTAGTTCCTAAGGGTGCGTAGGATCAAGTGGCGTTAAGGTCCATAGGGTCATACATAGGTTTTAGAGAAGGGTCACGCTTTAGGGTATATATCGGTTTCATAAAGTCTTAAATGCAAGGCATGGTTGGCTTTAGAGAACAAGTTTATTTATTATATTAAAGGTCCTTATTAATTTGTTGACATATTATAGCAAATTTGGGTAGGTCCTTTAGTAGTTCCCTACCTACTAACTGTGCTCTAATTTCATCCGAAATAGCTCATTAAAGAGCAGCAACTTTAGCGGCTTTATTCTAATCTAGTTCGCCAATAAGGCCTAAAATTTCCGAAAAGAAGCTGGTAAAGTCTCAATTCCGTTATCATAGGTTTTTAAGTTTAGTAACAGCGGTGTGTTCACGGCTAGCGTTATTATACATTCGTTCTAATAAAGAGATAAAGATTTTAAAATTAACAAAGGTGCCATTATGGAAGAATAGGTCCATAGTTTATGCAGCGTCTTTGCTTAATTAAGACATCCTATAGCTAATCTTACTAGCTTTAGTAGGGTATCGGTTATAGTTTATTAAGAGTTCAAGGCGGAGCTTAGTTATAAAGGGATATAGGTTATTTCAATTTCTATTAAACATTAGAGGGTTAGGAAGCTTTTCTAATTTTATAGTAAATACTAGGTTTGTTATAGGTATGGGTTAAGCTACTATTACTAATTTAGGGTTTGTATTTAACGGGCTAGGTTCGCATACGGTTATCTTAATTTCGTTTATAGGTGTTACTATTAGGGTCTCTATTATAAGTGTATTAACGTTGCGGAGTTCTTCGCGGAGTGTTTCCATTAATCGCTAATACTAGGCTTCTAGTGCAGCCCGCTGCTAAGCTAAAGCATCTATAAAGGCTTCTTGCATTGCAGTTAACTGTTCCCTAACTAGGGTTATAATGCTCGTAGTTAACGCGTGGGATTTAAGGTTGTTTACCATTTTAATAATAGTTATTTTAGACGCAACGTAATATAAGGGCGCGAAGAGGCTTTGGGAAAGATTTAAAGGAACAATATAAATTCTATCTAAATCTAAGGGTATATAGCTCTTGCTAGGAACAAGACGTTGTATAAAGAAGAGAAAGGAATAACGAGAGAATCTTATAATTAAACAGTTTAGGGGTCTTGGTCGATGCGTACACACATACGCACGCGGACGGACTTTGGTAGTATTCAATTGATCTAGCAGAACTTGGCAGAATTCGGCAGAATTCGGTCAAAGCTTCAAGTTCTATCTGTTAAGTGTTTTACCGAGACATTCCTACTATAACTAGGCTAGTCCCGTTACATTTATTTAGAGCTTGGTTTCTTAAGGATATAGGGGTTAAGCTATTTAGGATAGAGGAGGGTATATATCTAGTGCTAAGCCTTTAGCTTATCCTATAGTTCTATATCCTATTCTCTTTAGGTAAGAATATTAGCTTTAAAATTTTGCCTATTAGGGCGGTATATAATTATAAAGAAGAATTAGGGGAGTATTTTAGCCTACCTAGCCTATTAACTGGTAAGCTGCTTTATTATTATAAAATACTTAAGGGCTTTATAATTAGTATAGACTTTAATCTAAGAGTCTATGCTTTTAAGCTCTACGCGCTACTAGGATAATAAGTATATAATAGTTAGCATTTCCTTATTATATACCTTATAGTTATACTTAACTAGGGCTATTATCTTTAAGAAAAACGCAATAGGGTACCACTTGCTATCTAGGTATAACTATAAGAGAACCCCTACTACTACTTTATTAGAGGCGTCTGTTTCTAGCATTAATTTAAGGTTTAGGTTATAGTAATAGAGAACTAAAAAGGAGGTAAGTTAGTTCTTTAACTCCTTAAAAGCTTCTATATAATTATTATTAAAAATAAAAGGCGTGTTATTCTTAGTTAGTTATATAAAAGGCTTAGCTATAACCCTATAGTTATGGATAAACCAATAGTAAAAGTTATAGAAGCTAAGAAAGGACTAAATGTCTTAACCTTTTTAGGGTTAACTTTAATTCCTTTTATACTAATAATAAACCCAAGGTACTTTATTCGTTTTGCTCCAAATATATATTTTTTAATATTAACTTATAGGCCTGTATTCTGCAGCCTCTTTAAAACCTTTTTAACGTAAGCTTAGTGCTTAAGTTTATTATCTAAGTATATAAGAATATTATCTAGGTATGCCGTATAGAATTCGTTAAGGTAGTTAAAAAGAACATTATTTATATACTATTGGTACGTGGCTAGCCCATTTATTAGTCTAAAAAAAAGGACTTTATATTTATAAGAACTATAGTAGGTATAGAATATTATTAGATTCTCTAATATAGGGTCTATCCTAATTTAGTAGAAAGCTTAACAGATATTAAGCTTTATAAAGATTTTAGCTTAGCTTAGATATATACGGGTCTTATTAATTAGGGGAAGAGGGTAATAATCTTTTTAAGTAATAGTGTTTAGTTTTTAATAGTTAATATAAAAGCAGAGGCCTTTATTAAGTTTCTTTATAAATAAAATAAGGGAAGTAAAGGGGCTTAACTTAGTTTAATAAACCCTTTATAAAGGTTGTTAATTAAGTACTATTTTATAGCTTTTAGTTCTTCTATAGTTTACTAGTAAAGGGGGCCGTAGCCTAAAGAGTTGTTAGCCTCTAACTAAATCTTATAATTATAGGTTTAGTAGGGGGGTAATATATCTAAAGCTACTTTTAAGAATGCGTCTTTATAGTTTAAGAGGTAAGTAGGGAGAAGATGCTTAACTAGTTCTTTATTAGTTTCCTTTACTAGCCCTTCTTCCTTCTTATTAATAATCTAGTTAATTTTATATAAGTTAGTTATAAAGACTTTATTATTCTTTTAATATATATTAAAGTAAAACCCTATAGTACTAATTACCGTAATATCTACTATAGGGGTATTATATAGTAGTAGGGGTGTTTATAGCCTTAGGGGCTTTTAGTATATTAGCATTATCCTTACTCCTTTTAGCTTTTACTATATCTTCTAAAGGTTATCTTTTATATCCTATTAGTATGTCCTCTTCTATATTAGCTAGATCTCTATAATTTAGAAGTTATCTATATTACTATTTATTCTACTTCTATAAGTAGAGTCCTCCTTAACTATAGTGCTTTAGGGAAGTATTATTATTAGTATAGAATTCTTACTAGCCTTATAGTGGGCATCTTTTTAAGCAAAGGCTAGGTTACAGTCTTTAATATCTATTAATAAATCGGGTTAGCCTTTACAGCTAATATCTTATAGTTAGTCCGAATTTTTCTAGTAAAGGAGGGTAGTTTTAGTTTATTCTCTAGCTAGACAAACTATCTTTATTATATATTTAACTAAATATTAAAGTAGAATATCTATTTTGGCTTAGAATTATATTATAGGACCCTAAGTCTAGGATATAAAAGGGGATACTAAACTAGCGTTGTCTATTAATAGTAATATATAGCTTTAAGATATAGGTAACCGGCTTACTAGCTTAGCTATTATAGCCTTTTACTTAAGCAGGCTTCTCTAATTAGGTAGTATTTATATTTAAGAACTTAGTAATATTATTTATATAAGCAGTATTTATAAAGGTAAAGCTATTTACTTTAGTATTAATAAGTGTTGGTAACATAAGGTGATATCACGTAGCTACGGTTCGTAGATAGTATGATGATTGTTCTATTTAATTCTTTTTAATAGGAATAAGGAAAGGGGTAAGGAACCCAAGGTTCCTCACTACACTAGGGCCACGTCAACACGTGACGGCAATATGCCTCGCGTGACGGCAACTTGCCTTATTCCCAACACTGGCAACTCTTCTTTTTGTGGTTGCCATCTATATATATATAAACAGACAGGATGCGACAATACCAGACAGTGTATAATAATACCAAACAATATGCAACAATATGCGACAATGCGGCAGTTGGCAGAATTTGGCGGATAACGCAAAGACAGGTAGGCCGCTAAGGCGCTAGTAGTAAGCGAGCTAATAGCGATTTTCTATCCCAGGGATGGAAAATCCTAATTGGCTAGTTTAAGTTAGGGTCTATAAAATGTTATACTCCTACTCCCTTTTAACCCAACCTTTAACTTATATATGTAGAGTGTTTGTATTAATAAACATTTCTAGAGCCTTATTTAGGTTTGCCTTTATTATTACATCTACTGGGTTATCTTAATCGTTAATCCATTAAATCTTAAAGAGTTCTTGCCGTTTGTAGGATTAACAAAGTGCCATAATATTAATTATAAGGCGCTTTTTCTTTATAGTACTAAGCTTAACCAAGCACTTATAGAGGGAGTATAAATCGGTGCATACAATTATAGGGATAATAGGAAGTTTGAGTTAATCTATAATTATCTTTAGGGTAGTTCCAATTGCAATTACTATATTAACTCTGCCGACCATTCTGTATATCTCTAACGCTAGAACGCTTTAAGTAATATACTTACTCTTAGTTAAACTCTAATGGATAAGATTGCTATAGATTATAAAGTTATTCTCTCCAGTAAATTTATTTGTAATAATAATCTTATATCCTAACTAGGAGCTAAAATCTTTGTTATTTATAAACGATCTATTAATAAATACAAAGAGCTTAGCAGTAGGAAGATTAATAGGCATATAGAGTAGTCCCCAATTAAGATAGTTTATTTGCCAGGAAAGACGTTTATTTAGGGTAAGAACGTTGTCCTTAGTTAATTCCTGGTATTAGGCGGCAACAAAGAGATTAAATAAAGCCTTAGGTTAATAGATAGAAGCAATATAAGCTCTACAAGCGCGTTACTCCATATATCCTTACTTTAGAGAATTAGCGTTAATAACGTTAATCTTCTTACCTTAACCCTTCTAGCGCAAAACAATAGAATCCTTATTTAAGGAGAGGGTGCATCTATTAAAGAGTAATAGTATTATTAAATTAAGCTTTTCCTTTAGCTTTGCTATAAGATTTGCCTTTACTAACTTATCTTCTTTAAGAGCTAAGAATTGGTCATCTCCTAAGATAATTATATTATTAGTTTATATGCCGATGATTCCGAATAGAGTTCCTATAGTTATAATTAGGAAGCATGGGTTAAATATAGAAGTAGTTATTAAAAGCTTCTCTTTATAGTGCTTGCTGTAGGTAGCCTACCAATGGGTTCCTACCTCTGCGATTCTATATAATGGCTTAAGCACAACCATAATCGTATCTTTAGGATATTGGTGACAAATTTGCTCTAAAAGGTATACTAATATTAAGCGCTAAAGGTGCGTCTCTAATTAGGTATAGGCCTAAGTAATATCTTATAAATAAACCGCTATTTTATTCTTTATTAAGGAGGGAGCTAGTGCAATAATAACTTGCTAACTAGCTTATTAAATTATAGAAGATTATATAAGAATTACCTCCTTACTATTATTATTGTAACCTTAGATGATAAGCCTTAATTTCTTAAATAGGGCGTTAGTAGCTTTACCCTTAATTTCATTAACCATTCTTAATTTAAAGATATAAACTTTATTAAACTTAGTAGGGTCATATTTCTCAAATTTAAAGACTCCTTTTGTAATAAGACTATTGATCTCCTACTTATTAAATGCTTGGAAAGGAGCTTCTGGAGTTATAATACAACCTTCCTTTTAGAGCTATTTTATAAGTTTAAAGTCAGCCTTCTCCTTAGCTGTTATAAAGGCTATTAACAGCTTAACTCTACTCTTAATAGCGGTAACAAATTGCTCTTTAAAATTAATAAGATGTTAGTAATTTTATAATCCCTTTAGGCGACCTCTACCGCGTTATAGTTGCGGTGTATCTACTATAATTATATTAGAATTGTGGTCGCCTTTTAGAGCACGTTAATTATGGCTCTCTTTTAGGGCATTTTCTATAGTATCCTATAAAGGCTCGGAACTGTTATCTTTATAGTAAGGCTTAATAACAGTTAAACGGAATTAAGTGGGTCTGTAAAGCATCTAAATAGTGCAAGTCTGGCCATTAATTGCAATAAGTTAATGTAGGCCTAACTATTCTTCCTTTTTATGCTATACGCGTACCTTAGACTAGAGTGGCAGATTAAGCGTAGTTAAGGTATTTAGGCCATTTCTTATTCCTAGTACGTCGTTAACTTAGCATATGGCGTAGAGATGTTGTACCTCCTTTATTGCCTTATAAATAGCCTCAGCTTATTGCACAACGGAGGGAGATAATAGAGAATTGTTAGTTATTTAAGGGTAGGCGCCAAAGACTAGCAATATAGATATAAGTCCATTTAGGCCAGCAGAATTATTAATAGCTTTAACGGCTATTTATAAGGTAAGTTCTTCGCTAGCGTCCTCTAGTTCTAAAAAGATAATCTTATATACGCGGCGTAATGGCGTATAATATCGCTTCACTTTTCCAACACTATTATATGCCTTAATAGGGACTTCCTTGACCTTAATTACTATTGCCTTTATCTATTATTAAAACTCTATAGATAAGAAGTTCTTTCCTATATTATACATAATTTAATTAGGGGGTCCTAGGTAGATATTAATCTAGTATAATTAAAGGGTATTCTATACGTTCCTAGCTAATATATCCTTTAAGAAATGTGCGGCTTAGAAGGAGGTTAAGAAGCTAATAATTTAGAGTACTAGCTTGCCGCTAAGATACATAACGTTAACAATAATATAGAAGTTAAAGTCGTAGTTATCTTTAAGGGTAAACTTAAATTGGCCAGGGGACTTCTGGTTCATTTAGCAGTAATAGTAGTACTTTATAAAATACTTAATTGCCTTAACCTTAACTTTATAACCTATTTGCTGAAGAACCCTAAGCAATTAGTAAACGGATAGGTAGCCAAAACAACGGTGTAGTTAATGTAACTCTAACTTAGTTAAATGGCTCTAAGCAACACTTCTTTCTGGTTATTAAAGGAGCAGCTAAGGGTAACCCTATTTACGTATAATAGGCACCCAATTATCTCCCTATATAAGCATATTCTTAAGGTTGTTAAGCTTAACGCCTAATTTATCTATATCCCTAATACAGAATAGAAACGGAGTGTTCGCGGGAATAATATAGAAAGTAATATATCCTAAGGGGGTTTAGACCCTAATTATACTAAGAGAGATTGCGGTACCCTTGCCAAAGCGTATTATATATTGGCCTGCCATTAATTAGTTAATCTAAACAGAGCTATTAAGCTGCTAAAGGGCTCAAACTTAAGGTTCTCCTGCTGTAGATACTCCTACGGCTCTAGTATCTAGTATAATACCATAGAAGACGTTTGCTAAGTATCTGTTATTAAAGGAGAACGCAGAGCTTTCCTTTAGCTTATTAAAGATATCTAACTTCGTAATAGAATGGAGCGTAGATTAGTTATTAAGAACAGCAATAGTTTATATACCATCTACCTCACCATACTTAGTAAAGTATTGGTTAGGAGAGTAGTCCTCAATTTCTATATCTATAAGGAGCTGTTCGGTCTTATTAACCTTACCCTTAAGATCTTCTACGCCTTTATATTAAACCAGGAAGCTTTAGAAGTAGGCTGTAGTAACCTTATAATTTCCAACGTTTCTTATACTTTGACGAAACTTATTATATGCCTCCTTTTGCTTATTAAGGGAGTGTCTAGTTAACTAGCAATTTGGCTTCTTATAAACATAGCACTTCTTCTAGTAATTATTTCAAAATAAACCTCTATAAGGACCTTTATAATTGCCTTATAGTTAACGTTAATTGTACCCTTTGCCATATTCCCTACCACGGCCACTATATATTTGGTCAGTCCAGTTATAATTATATTAGTTGGGAATACTTGGTTAGGTAAAGTTTTTGGTATAGAACTGTTAAGATTTTTGTATTTGCATTACAGTACCTATAGTAGAGCGTAGCTTGGTATATGCTCCTTTAAACGTATCTATAGGTTTATATAGCGCCAGATTACACTTAAGAACGCTATAGTAGGCTAAGATAACCTAGTCCCTTAGGCTGTTCTTATTTTAGTAAGTTTTGGTAAGGCTACGTTAGATTTTCTAGAGTTTATTAAAGAGTAATTAAAGGCACTCTAAATAAGTCTTTATTGGGTTAGAAGTAATAACTCTCTAGAATATAGTCTCCCGCTATTTAAACATATAAAGTTAGCAATTCTTATTAGTCTTAAAGTAAGCTCTGGTAAGCTAAAGCATCACATTAAAGCTATAGTTTTTACCCGCAATATGGTCGTAATAGAATGTCGCCGCCTGTCCCTTTAATATAACAGAGAAAGCGTGGTGGTACTAGTGGCCTTAAATTCCAACCTTATTGCAACAGTTATAAAAGACCTATAGTTTTATTCTGAGTATGTTATACAGTTCTCCTCTAAACTTTTTTTCTTTATCCGAATATACCTTTATCAGATTCGTGACTTCTCGTAATAGAGGCTCACTAGTTGGCTAAAGTAGAGGCGGTAGAGGAGGTAGAGGAAGAGTACCTCTAGGTGGAAAAGTACCTCTAGGTGGAAGAGTACCTCTAGGTAGGAGAGTAGCGTTCTAGGGGTTTAGATACGAATTAAAGTTGCCTTCTAAAGAATATTGGTTGGTTTTGGGTTTCCGTAGTTAACGTATAATCTCAGCTTCTGTCTATACTAGCTCCTCTATTCTAATAATAACAGCCTAAATGTTACTAGTAATTAGGTTACTATTCTTAGCAATATATACCCTATTCCTATGGAGGAAGTCTTAAAAATCCTAGATAATATTAACATTTCTAAGTACCTAAGTATCGGCAGTCCATCCCATAAAATCCCCCCTAAAATATTCCTATAGTTGTACATCGGCGTAGTGTCTACTTCGGTAGAAGAGAATATGGTATAGAAGGAAGCTATTAACTTGTTTTGCCGTATAGGTTATTATATTAAAAATGGGAAAATCATCCTAATCTTTATTAATGAGTTTCGCGTACGTGGCTACCCCTAGTAGTAAGGAGTCTCTCTAGTTATTAGCCATGTTTTTAGAGGAAGGGAAGTGTTATAGGGTTGTAGAAGAGGAGGTGTTATTAGTGTAGGGATTATCGATTATCGTTTTATACGCATTTAGATAAGAATCTGCGATTATAGGGCTTAGGACTAGTTCTAGCCTTAAATCACAAAGACTTGTAAAGTGTGTTATTCTACGTAATAGACGCAAGAATCTATAATCTGGGAAAGGCTCAGGACTAGTTCTGGCCTTTAGATCCTTAGATTTGTAGAAGAGTTCTATTTAAGGTTTAGGACCAGTTCTGACCTTAAAAGACAGCTTCCTCTAGCACGAGTAGCACTGGTACAGTGGCTCGTCTCTTCTTGGTGGAATACCTAGCTGTTCTATAGTATAACAGTAAAGTTAACCACTAATCAGTGTTGGTAACATAAGGTAATATTACGTAGCTACGGTTCGTAGATAGTATAATAATTGTTCTATTTGATTCTTTTTGATAGGAATAAGGAAAGGGGTGAGGAACCTAAGGTTCCTCACCACGCTAGGGCCACGTCAACACGTGACGGCAATATGCCTCGCGTGACGGCAACTTGCCTCATTCCCGACAATAAGGGTATTTATATTAACTCTATATCTATTTTAAGATACTATATATAGAACTATAAAGTATTTTCCACCTATTAGCTAATTTAGGTTAATTTCTTTAAGATTAATAGGATATCCTAAAGGGGAGTCTTTCCCTAGGGTTTTTTTTAACTTATTAGATATTTCTTTTTCCTCTATCTCTTTAATATTATCTATATCCTTTAGCTCTGGGTAGGATATAATAAAGTAACTATTCTTTCCGCAATTAAAGTATATAATTATAGCAGAGTTAATTAGGGTATTGCGATAAGTATTAATTAAAGATATAGTATATAGTAAGTTAGGCAAGGCTTATAGGTATATAGTTATAACCACTTTTAGTATAAGGGTGGTTATAGTTTATCTTCTAACGCTAGCTTTTATTAGTATAGTAGATAGGTTCTAGTTACTATAAAACCGCTTTAGTTAATTAGAATAAGTATTAATTTATTTTAGTTCTAAATCTAATAATAAATATTAGACTATAAGTTTTTAGTAGGCTAGTAGGTTATCTAAGGCTACTATAATCTTCTCTTATAGTTGGACTGTTAGTGTATAATTACAGCACCTGTTGTACCAAACGCGTGCTTACGCGTTCGGTACACCAGGTACGCGTTTACGCGTTTAGTGCACCAACCACTCGCTTACGCGTCTGGTGCACTTATGAAGCACTGACTAATTAGGGGGGAGGTGCATTAGTATATAGACCACGTAGTCTACTTTATACAATTGATAGTCACCATCCAAACAAGTATACGATACTACATGTATTTCGTGCCCGTGGATACGACTCACTCGTGCTATTAAGTTAGTACGAACACTGATTAGTGAGCGCGCACAGATTAGCAATCACTTGATACCTCCCCCCGAGCGATATACACGACAGCGACCACCCGTTTAGACTCCTAGTACGACCTGCTGGAAGGTTGGAAGTTGGGGATTACGGACTTATCTTTAACTCTGTATACTTATTTAAGTCTTAGTACGGTTTACCGGAAGTTATAGACGTGAATATAGACCTATATAGAACCCCTATCCTTAACCCCCTCGAACCTTAAACCTCTTTGGACCTTTTGCGGAAACCCCTTACCCTCCTACAAATACTTACGGCCCGTAAACCGATTTTACGGACCCTCACAAGAACTCTTCCGCCCGCTACGCACTATACTATACAGTATGGCAGATATCAGCAAGCAAGTCAGCGAAGGTTAAAAGAAGTGGAGACAAGGAGTTAACGTTACGTCTATAAACGACGTTAACGACTATATTAGTTTCAAAATCCTTAAATACAAATACTTTAAGCTTATGAATGATGACCTGTGGGAGCAATACCAGGAAGACTTTGCGGACTTTATGGAAGCTATTTTTAAAGCCTGCAACCCTACTACTATCCGCAAACTATAAACCCATTTACGTAACCAAGGTGTATGGGTTAAAAGGAATAAACGAGTTACTATTATACAGTCCTTATACAACACTATACACGAAAAGGACCAAATAGAATAGACTAAGGAGGAAATCCTAGACCAGTTTTAAGAAACTAAGGAACTCTTTACTTCTTCCAAACTTAATATAATTGCTGGCCTTATACCTGACCCTCTTAACCAAATTCGTCCTATAAACCTAAGCAGTTTTGGAATTGATTTTACGGGCCAAAGTATACCTAGTACTTAAGTTACGGACCGCAATACCCCCGTAACCTAAATTACGGAATGTAACACCCCTGTAAACTAAAACACGGACTAAACCCCTTCCGTTATTTAAGTCACAGATCTGTAAACCATCTAAGCAAAGACCTATAGCAAGGAACTGGCTAACCTAGCCAAGCTCTACACCAACAAATCCAAGTATAGCGGTGAAAACGATAACTTTGACTTTAAACTAACCATCTTTACGGACCTCTGTTAGAAGGCTGACATTTCTAAATAAGAGTTTAGCCAAGCCTACTCTACTATGCTGCGCGGCCTAGTACTTAACTACTACTATACTAACCTTAAGAGCAACCCCCTTGGTGTCCCCTTTAATAAGCTATGCGAAGCTACCCGCAACTACTTTAAAGGACTGGAATATAGGCGTGATATTCTTACCTAATGGAATATAACTAAGCTACGGACCGTAATTAACAAGAACACTGAAAAATTGACTATAGAGTGTCTGTAAATCCTTATTAAAGACCTCTGGCATCTATAGCATGGCCTTGACACTAAGCTTTGAACAGACGACTTCCTGCACAATAAACTTATTACGGCTTGCCAGGAAGTAGAGCCCTGTAAGTACGCCTATTATAAGCCTATAGACACCTTAGCTGGCCTTATTAATAACCTACGCTCCTTTATTGTAACGTACGAAGTCTTAAACCCACCGGGCAGTACTTAAGCCTTTACTACGGATATTTAATATCCGCAGATAGACTTAGACGTCTACTTTACAGACTGCTGTTACTGCTAGCAGCACCTATACCGACCAAGTCCCACCCGTAACCCCCGTAGCAACTCCCGTACGAAAGTATACCCCCGTAGACGAACAAGCCAGAAATGCTTCGTGTGTGGTAAGGAAGGATGTTGGTCTATAAGGTATACCTAGGAAGAACGTAATAGGTCTAAGAAGAGATTTAATAAACGGATTAGCCAGTTTATCTTAGAATACGAAGGAGAGGAAGAAGAGGAGCCCCCTAATAAGTTAATAGAAGCCCTTATAATTAACTTTAACTTAGACGACCAGGAATAGGAGACCTCAGAGACATTCCTAACTACTTTTGGACCTTTTACGGATAGCCAAGCCTTTAATATTATGACTGTATTAGCTAACCGTTCCTTTATACACTTAGTTGCGCCCGAAAACCATTCCGCAAGTACCCCCGTTATGGACGTTATAGATTACGAGCAGGACCTATTTACATATATTACCACAGAACGCTATACCCCCAAGGAATTCTACGGTGTTATGATCAATATAGGCGCCTCCAAGAAGTCTACTATAGGTTACGGACAATACCTTGCATATAGGACTACCGCAAATGATAATACAGATATTAACACTATGTAAACTAGGGCCGTAAATGTCCAATTCGGCATTGGCTTAACTGCATTAATTGGATTAGTTGCAGTTAAGACCCTAATTAGCCTAGTTAACTTCTATATAGTAAAAGCAAACACCCCTTTCTTACTTTACCTTGCGGACATGGACAGGTTACAGGTTTACTATAATAATATTACGGACACCTTGATCGGCCCCGCAACTGCCCTAAAAAGCAAGCATGTTACCCTGCTAATTACACAACGATTTAGACACCCATTCCTTATATAGGGAGAGACTTTACGGACCTATATTTAGGAATCTTTCAACTATAACCCGTGCTACCTTACCAGTACGGAGATCTACCGTTTGTATCGTCGTTTTGGCCACCCGTTAGCCGAAAAGCTATATAGAGTCCTTAAACGCTCTGGACACGACGATGTTAACAAGAAGGCAGTTAATTACCTAACTAAATACTGCTCCTACTGCTAGAAATACGGACGTTCCCTAGGCCGATTTAAGTTCACCCTTTATAAGGATCTTAACTTTAACCATTTAGTGTATGTAGACATTATGTACATTAACGGCAGCCCAGTATTATATATAATTAACGAGGCAACCCGCTATCAAGCTGCCTATTGGTTGTAAAATATATCTGTAAAGCACACTTGGGATATTTTATGGACCTGCTAGATTAATACGTACGTTGGACCTTCTGAGTATATTACCCACGACGCTGGTAGGAACTTCATCAGCAAGGAATTCCAGCAGTATGCTATGGCCATGGCTATATTAACAAAAGCCGTTCCAGTTGAGGCGTATTGGTCCGTCAGGCTTATTAAGCGAGCTTACCTAGCCCTACGGAGAGCTTACCAGATTATTACGGACGAGTGTAAGGACATCTAAAAGGAACTGGCTCTACAGATGGCCGTAAAAGCCGTTAACGACACTGCTGGCCTGGATAGACTAGTACCTACCCTCTTAGTCTACGGAGCCTACTTAAGGATGAGTAACCTAAATCCTTCTACCCCGTCCATTACGGAACGAGCAGCTGTAATACGGAAGGTAATGGCCAAGATAGTTAAGCTATGGGCCAAATAAGCTGTTAATAACGCCCTACACTACTATAATGGACCTAACACGACCCCAGTATACGACCTCCCGCTTAACTCTAAAGTCCTTGTATAGCATAAAAGCGGCAAGTGGACCGGACCCTACCGTTTACTAGCTGTAGAAAACGAGATGTGCTGTATATAACTTCCTAGCGGCCCGACTAGCTTTAGGAGCACGTCCGTAAAACCCTACTTTTGGCCCGAAGACACCTATGACGTCGAGCCAGACGAACTAGAAGCAACTGCTGAGCTAGACAAACTGGAGGTAACCGCCGAACTAGATAAACTAGAAGCGACCGCCAAACTAGACGAGCTAGAAGCACCCTTGCCTACCCTAAAAGTCCTCCGGAAACCTACTAAACCCGCTATACCTACCATAAAGCGCGGTTAAGGACGCCCCTAAAAGCACCCCATAACTAAAAATACTATAACGGAGACTTACCTAACCTCCGTAGGAATATCCGCAAGGCAATCTCCGCCTGCGGATATATTAGTTCTAGTACAGGAAACCCCCTTTACGGACTCACAACATAAAGAGATTAACGGACTACTTAAAAAGGGCGTCTTTGCGGTTATAACGGAGAAAGACGTTCCGTAAGGCGTCCGTATATTTAACTCACGCTTCGTTAACGAAATTAAGCACCTAGGTACTGATAAAGCTTTTAAAAAATTAAGGCTTGTTGTATAAGCCTACAACAACTAAGGGAAGGGCTTAGTCCTTATATAATCGCCTACAATTTAACAAGTTAGCTAACGGATTATACTTGTACTTATGCCTAGACTACAGCAAAGCAAACCCATAGCTCTTTACCTATAGGATATCTTGTAAGTCTATGTATAGTCTAATACCTACCTAAGTAGGGATATCTTTATACGGCTACCCCCTAAGCTTAACCTATAACTAGGAACAATCCTATGGGTTATAAAACCTCTGTATAGAGTACCAGAAGCCGGAAACCATTGGTTTAAGATATACCACTAGCACCACGTTAGTAAACTTAAAATGGAACAGTTAACCTATAACCCCTGCCTCCTATATAGCCTATTAAACGGCCTCGGTATTGTTAGACTTTAAATAGACGATACCCTATTCCTAGTAGACCAGACCTTTGCGGACGTTAAAGAAACTGAACTATAAAAGGCCAAGTTCTTAGCAAAGCTGTAAGAGCAGTTAACTGAGCAGAATCCGATTAAGTTTAATAAAGGCCTAATTACACAAAAGGGCAACCTAATTAAGCTAACTTAGGAACGCTAAGCCTAAAACCTAAAGCCTGTTATAGTAAAGCCTACGGACCTTACTAGTTCCCGTGGAGAGACCTGTAAGACCGTAAATACAAAGGACCAATACGCTGTATAGTGTGCAAGAGGCGCCTATATAGCTATAGTCTGCCAACCCGAATCTGCCTATAACTTGTCCTTTGCGGCCCAGGCAGTAGATCCGTAAGAAGAAAATGTCAAGTAGCTTAATAAGCGCATTTAATGGCAAATTGACAACGCAACAAGAGGACTTACTTTTATACCACTAGACCTAAATTCCCTTAGTGTAATAGCATTTATGGACGCCTCCTTTGCTAATAACAAAGACCTATCATTACAAATTGGCTTTGTGATTGTACTTATGGACCGCAATCAGGACGCAAATATACTGCACTGGTCTTTAATTAAGTGCAAATAAGTAACCCGCAGTGTACTAGCTTCTGAGCTATATGCACTAGCCTATGGCTTTGATATAGCAGCCGCAATCAAATTAACAGTCTAGAAGATTCTATAACTGGAGCAGTTACCCCTGGTTCTATGCACCGATTTAAAGTCCCTCTATAACTGCCTAGTCAAACTAGGTACAACATAAGAGAAGAGGCTTATAGTCGACCTTATGTGCTTACGTTAGGCCTACGAACGGCGCGAGATTACAGAGGTTAAATAGATTAGCAGCGGAGACAACCTAGCAGACGCTATAACTAAGGTAAAGCTATGTCAAGCTCTTAAAACCCTAATTAACACGAATAGGCTTAACCTAGAAGTTACAGAATGGGTAGAACGGGACTAATAGAGCACCTACGGTACGTCTACGGCCTGTTGGAAGGCCGTACGGCTCGTTGTACGGTACAGGTGGAAAATGGTGGAAAGCTACGGTGGAACTTGGTGGACTTACGTGACCCGCCGAATTTTGTAGGGTAGTCGAATTGACCAATTACGATTTTCCATCCCCGGGATGAAAAATCGCCATTGGCTCGCTTAGCACTAGCGCCTTGGCGGCCCTTACGATCCGACTTGTGGCTCGTCTACTGCCCGTTAAAAGGCTGTATGGTTTATTCTACGGACCGTAAGCAGAACTTACGGCCAGCTTAGGGCACCGTTTGGAAGGCAGCCTAGACGGCACCTCAGGAGATTTCCTATATATTTTCTTTTGTGTTTTATGGTTCTATTAAAGCAATTACGGAGGCTGTACATAAGTGGTTTCATTTTTTAAGTACCGCTAGTGTATAATTACAGCACCTGTTGTACCAAACGCGTGCTTACGCGTTCGGTACACCAGGTACGCGTTTACGCGTTCAGTGCACCAACCACTCGCTTACGCGTCTGGTGTACTTATGAAGCACTGACTAATCAGGGGGGAGGTGCATCAGTATATAGACCACGTAGTCTGCTTCATACAATTGACAGTCACTATCTAAACAAGTATACGATACTACATGTATTTCGTGCCCGTGGATACGACTCACTCGTGCTATTAAGTTAGTACGAACAGTTAGTTTATTATATAGGTCTAAACGGTAGTTTTTAGGGGGAACCTAGCCTTTACCTACTAGGTATAAGAACTAGGTCTAAAACTTAATAAAGGATTAGTTTAATTTTATTATTAGGCGGTTATAGTTATAATAGGCATTTTATACTTTATTTAGATTAATATAAATAACAGCCAGATGCTATATTATTTTATTAATAGATATAAACTAAATAGGTAATTTATTTTTAAACTTAGCCTAGAGGTATTACTAAGCGTCCCTAATAGTTTAACTAAAGAGGTAAAGTATTTTAGCTTCTTTAAAGGGGAAATAGTAATAGTTAATATAAAGCTTTCTTTACACCTAGATTCTCTAGTTTTTAAAGGTTAGGTTTATGCCATTTAATAATAGTAGGGGGTTAGGGAGCTTAATAGACTTTAATTACTTTATTATTATATCTATACTCTCTAGTATATTATATTTAGTTAAGTAAATGGGTTAACTAAGGCTTTATAAAGGGGAGGATAGGCTATTTTATAAAGTAGTAAGGCTTTTTAGGATCTCCTTTAAAGTCTCTTATATGCTTTAAGCTTAAAAATAATTAACCTTTTAATTAGCTATAAGGGTATAAATCTGCTTATATATACCTATAACGTTATTATTGTCTTTAATTTCTAATTCTAACTAGATCTTATATTCCTCTTAGGTAAAGGCAGGTCTTTTAAATAAGCTTATTTTAGGTACCATTATTGGCTTCCTAAGGTTTATTAGGATTATATAATTTAGTTTTAATTTTAGGGTTCTTTTAGGGGTGTAGGTTAAGTATAGTCTAGCCTATAAAGTGGGATATTATTAGGGCCTTCTTAGGCGTAGTAGTGTAAGTTTTTTCTTTAATATCTAAGTATAACGCGTAAACGCGTTATTGTAGATAAAGGTCTTCTTTTAGGGTGGGATATTTGTAATGGAACCTAGTAGTAGGAACTACGGTGGGTCCTATTATTAGGCTGGGTATATAGGTAAGAACAAAATAATAATATAATAATAACTGGTAGAGTGGTTATCTAATAGATTAACTCTAATTATATTCTAAGATTTACTACAAGGAAAGAACTATCTATAGTAGGGACTAAGGTCCTTTAAATACATAACTGTACTCCTAAGAAATCCTCTCTTATATGTAAGGTACGTGTTATACGTATTATATATAGGCGTACACCACGTATACTTCGTACACTGCGTATAATATTATGTAACTCGCTTACTATTCCTTATTATATAGTTCCACCAGATCTATTCTAGACCGTGCTTATATTAACCAACTAGCTTCCTACGACTCTTCCCTAAGTAGTTATAATATTGTACTTAAAGCGTCTGTAATACTATCTCCCTCCTCTTTATCTTTATCCTTAAAGATTCTTAACATCTCTAAGTTGTCCACTAGAGGTGTAATGTCCGTTTAATTAGTCTGGTTAATATCTTTGCTTATTATACCTAAAGCTTCTTCTTCTTCGCAAGCATAACGTCGTGCTTATACTGTGGCTGCCATACTATTGCTTAGTAAGACAATGTCATCTCCATATTCTCGTTATGCGAAAGCGGGGTTAGTGTATATTATAATAGCGAGTCCCTTGTCTTAATAACCCTCGTCTTACTTAGAGTGTACTAAAGCAAATATTTAATCGTCCTATAATGTTCGCTCTATTTCTAACGCTAAGTATACGCGTTGTGACGGCGCTGGGGCGCGTCACCTAGTCAGGGGTTCGCTTAGGGCTTGGCTTGTGTATTTAGACGTGGCCTCACTACTTCTCTTGCTCCTCACCTTGATATCTTTGTAATACAGCATTCGTTCGCTTCATCTTGGAAGCATTTGTTCAAGTCTTCGTTAAGACATTTGTTTAATGGTTTGAGCCGTTACACGCGTCCTATAACTCTTAACAGTTTTCTAGTTTCCTAAGTAACTTATTATAGGGTCTTGTGTTTAATCTACTACTGTAAAGCTTAAGTCTAAGTTGGCCGCCATATGCGCCAAACTCCACTGTTCTGCTGAAGAGACCGCTTGGGCCCTTAAGGCTTAACGTTGCTCCTTTAAGTCTTAGTAGGTTACGTTCGCTTAGTTAACCCGTCTTAAGAAGGTTCGCAAGAAGGTTCGTTCTAAGGAGTAAAAACTGGTTTAGTAGGGTCTTAATAAGCTAGGTAATAAAAGGACTAGCTCTCCTCCTGCAAGGGAAACAACTTTAAGTAGCTTAGTAATTGCTCCTCTTGGGTCCCCCTTAGGTAACTTATTTTTTAGCGATCCTTCCTTATTAATATTACCTAACCTACTTTCTTCTAATACTCCCGTACCTTTCCCATAGCGTTCCTTAGGTTACTTAGTGGTTCCTAAGTAGTCTTACTATAGCCTATCTACTTTACTTTATACTACGTTTCGTTATCTATATCCTTATAGCTAATAATCTTTAAAACTTGCCATTTATCTTTCTCTTGTCCTCTATATATGTCTGCCTTATAGACTGGTGGCTTAATATTCCCGTATACTAGCTCTAGCATTACGATATATTATATAGGGTAGATCTTTATTTTGGCTAGTAGGTTTAACTTATACGTAACCAATAAAATTCTTTACTTAACTTTAAAAGGTCCTAGTCTAATATAGTCTAACTTCTTACTTGGTTATCAACTCTTAAAATTTTTATATAGTAGCCACACTTTATCTCCCTTCTTAAGATCTAGTCCCTTAGATCTCTTAGCATTATAGTACCTTTTTATTTATTCTTGTGCTAGTTTAGCTGTTTCTATAAGGTCTGCATAAAGATTTATTAACGTCTCTATTCTTTGCTTAGCTATGCTACTTGTCTTTTTTACTTAATATGGTAATAATAATATTCTTAGCTTGTATCTGTAATTCGCCTTAAATAGTAATGTCCCCATTCCTTCTTATAGTGTTGTATTGTACGCAAACTATATAACTAGTAATAATAATACCCAATTGTTCTGTGCGTAATTAATATAATATCTTAGATACTACTCTAGTGTCTAATTTAGTCTTTCTGTTTATCCGTCCGTCTACGGATAATATGCTGTAGACATTACTACGCGAACCCCTTATTCTGCTAGAAACACTTCCCAAAATGCTACTATAAATCTTGGATCTCTGTCTGATATAATCTTATCTAGTGCTCCGTGTCTTATAAATACTTCTTTTATATAGATTCTAGCAATATCTTCTACTAATATTTCTTTAGTGCATGCTATAAAGTATCCCCACTTTATTAGCTTATCTACTATCACTAAGATTACGTCATAATCTTATCCTATAATAGGATCTTTTAACTTTGGTAACTTAACAATAAAGTCCTATAATATAACTTCCTATGGTCTTCCTGGTATTTCAACAGGTTATAGCCCTCTATACGGCTTATGCCTTGTTAGTTTGTTTCTTTAGCAATCTAGATATTCCTTTATAACTTATCTTGCTAGTCCCCAGATTTCTTAAATAATATACTCTTTTTAAAGTCTTAATACTAAGCCTATAGCTCCATTATATCCTTATATTATTCCCTTGTGGAATTCCTTAACAAATTCTTCTATAATAGACTTAGGCATATATATTACTTCTCTATTTTTATATTGCTCTAAGTCTGGATCCTCTACCTATGCTTCTTAGATCTTCTGTATCTAATTACTTTTAGGTAATTTATGGATCTAACTTTCCTTGGTTGCTGTAATCTTTGGATAATTATACCTAATTAATCTGTTTTAATCCTTTCGCAATAAAGCTCCTGATAGCTTTTTATCACTTTATAGTTTAGCCCTTCTGCTTAGAGCGTCTGCTCGTGCATTATCTATACCCTTAGTATACTAAATTTCGAAATGGTATTCTATAAGCATTTCCGCCTATCTAACCTGTCTTTGGTTAAGTTCCTTTATTATTAGGAATCCTATAAAGTTCTTATAGTCTATCTTAACCACAAATAGTTTCTCTATGCCTTATAAGAATACTCTCTATTCCTTAAGTGCTGTAACTATACCTAACAACTCCTTGTTGTAGATGTCATAGTTTAACTCTAGTAGTGTTATCTTTCAACTGTAGTATGCCACTAGGTGCCATCCATCTTAATATTTCTATATAAAGTATACCCCTAGTGTAAAGTTTAATATATCTGTTTCTATAACCGTTTCTAGACCTGGTTAATAGATCTTAAGAACTAGCTCCTAGGTAAATAACCCTTTAACTCTCTTAAATAGTTCTTATTGCTCCTTCCCCTATACCTATAGTTCTTTTTTCTTTGTTAACCGCGTAAGTGGCTCAATATCCTTTAACTATTGCGCTATAAACCTTTTATAATAATTGCAAAACCCTAGGAACGATTTTAACTGCGTAACGTTCTTTAGTTCCTGCCAATTTACTATAGCCTTAATCTTCTTTAGATCTATACTAAGTTGGCCTAATTTAATAATAAATCTAACAAAATTGGTCTTCCTAGTAAAGAACTCGCATTTCTTAATTGCTACTGGCATCTATTCTTCTTATAGTCTCTTTAAGACCCATTTAACGTGTTCTCTATACTCCTCCTTACTCTCTAAGTAGATAATAATGTCGTTAAGGTATACTATAACAAACTTATCTAGGTGTTCTCCTAACACACTATTAATTCGCTTCTGGAATGTTGCTAGTATGTTTATAAGCCCGAATTGTATAACTAATAGTTTATATAGTCCTTCCTTTAACCTAAAGGCTGCCTTCTATTTATTGCCTTTCTTAATTCTAATTTAATGGTACGCCTATCTCAGATCTATCTTTGTAAAGATCTTTATATTACCTATCCTGTCTTAGATTTCGCTAATTAAGGGTAAAGGATACCTATCCTTCCTAATAATACTGTTTAGCTGTCTGTAGTCTATACACATCCTAAGTTTTCCATTTTTCTTTGGGATAAACAGTACTGGATATCCTACTAATAACTATAACGGTCTAATATATCCCTTACGTAAGTTCTCCTGAATGAACTCCTTTAGCGCTACTAACTCTATTTTAGTAAGCTTATAGATTGGAAAGAACTTTAGACTTATTCCCTCTTCTAATTCTATCTTATAGTCCCATGCTGCATGCTCTAACAGCTTTTTACTTTCTGGTAACCATAACTTTTTACCATATTTATGGTATCTCTTTGGTATATAACTTAAGCCTTACTTAGTCTCTTTATATATCACTCTAACTTAGTACTATACTAACTTGGTTTACTGTCGCACTTTACGCTGTTAAGTATCCTTAATATTAACCTAACCTATAACCTAATTAATCTTTGGATTATACTCTTGTAACTAAGGTATCTCTAGTATTGCCTTGTCCTGTCCCAATAGTAGGATATTAAAAGACATTCTAACTGGTCTCCCTTTAATAGTTATCTGAATAGGTCCTATTTTGAGATTAATAATACCTCCTCTATAGGCTATTTAATCTCCTAAAATTATTATAAGTAGATATGGGTGTTTCTTTTGTCTATATAGTAACCCTATTCTTTTTACTGCCTTTAGTAATATGTGGTTCCTAGTTACTCTACTATCTACCAACACTTTAAACTGCTGATCTTGCCATTTAACTTATAAATTTAGGTATTATCCTTAAATTCCTTTAAGGGTCTAAGGCTCTAATACTAGTTCTCTCTAGTTCTATATACCTCCCCTTTTCCTAACTGTTGGCTGCTAGATCCTGCCTATACTTGGTCTAACTTAGGCCAATACTTAGTTCGTTTCTTTTCCTCTATATGCCATGGATAAGTGTTCTCTGGGTACTCTTACCACTATTGTCCATCTAGGCATTTTTCCGTAAGGAATCTTCCTAGTTAAAGTATTAAGTCCCCTTAACCTTATACTTCTACTGGGTGCTATCTATATATATACTTAGCGTTCCTAAACCTTTTTTCCTCTGGTGCCTAATATATCCTTACTAGGTACTTCTGGTTCTTATCTTTTAATACTCTATGCATATTATACGTATCATCCATATAAGCTATCTACGATAGTATATAATGCGCTATATGTTTTAGGTTAACTCTTAGTTTGTCTTTATCTTTAAGTTTAAACCTATACCTAGTTAACCTGACTACTGGTATCTCTGCTATGGGTACTAAAACTTATTACTTACTTCTCTAATCCCTAGATCCTTCTTCTAGGTTCCTTAACATCATAATTAATGCTCCTTTAATATAACTTATGCGTTTTTCCGTAATGGGTTAATCTTAGACAACTTTTTTGTCTAGCCATATATAAAAGTCTCCCTATTTATTACTATATCGTTGCCTATACCACTTTCCGTACAACTGGTTTAGTGTGTATGGTTTTTCTGTTAGAAAGTACCTTATTATCGCTGCATTATAATATCCTTTAGTGTGTCTTTCTTTAAACCTAGTTAGGATATCTAGATCCTCTTCTTATTCTAGTTTATCTAACCACTTTGCCCTAGGTGTCCCTGCACTTGGCCTATTAGTAACTCTTTGTATGGGTACTCTGTCCCTTATATAACCTAGTATAGCTGATCTCTTATCTAGCTTTTGCTCTTGCTATATAATAATTCTTATCCTAAACTTATCTATAGTTTCTTGTTTTCTATATCTTGCAGCTAGATCTTTGTAGTTGTTTTACTTTTTAATCCTAGTATTAACTGTTTAATCTTTAGGCTAAATACTATGTTTACTTAGGATTGCTAACGTTCTTACTTGTTCCCCAAACTTGTAGTTCTTGAACTTACGTCCTATACTTATTTATTTATTACTAAACTGAGTCGCTATTCTTTCCCATCGGTTTTTGTTTATTGTAGGTCCTTAGGTATATCTTATCTTATTTTAAGAATCTTAAGCTTCTTATATCTCTTTTTAAGAATTTTAAGCCTATGGCCTTTTACCTTTATTAAGTAATAAGCTAGCACTAGCAGTTATCTACTTACTTAGTTTCTTCTAAACGTTACTCCTATTGTTTTATAAAGCGATGGAAATCGTATCTAATGGTATTATAATACCCGTTACTAAACCTTATTCTGTAATGGTTTTAGTCTCTACTTCTATTTTAACTTCTTTAAGGTCCGCATGCTTCTAGTAAGCTGCCTTTATTACCTTATTATTAGTAAATGCTTCGCCTGTGTTAAACTTATCGTCTTTAATGTCCAATCTACGAGCTAGTTCGTTAGTTCCTTTAAACTTAGATAATAATGGCTCCTATAGCCAATAGCTTGCGCTATACTTAGTATTCTTATAAATTTGGCATGCGTTGTTATAATAATACGCAAAACTGTTAATTAAACACTCTTTTGTTCCTTGTAGTGCACTATTGTCCCTCTGTATGTACGTGCTGTCTGCTGGCCTTGTTCCCTTTACCACGTGGTTACTCTAACCACCTCTATAGTCTCTAGCAAAATAACCTTATTTTCCGTAATTTATATAAGCCCTATCTTTAAACCATCTTTCTTGCTGTAGAGTCTGCCTAAATATCTTCTACTACTAAGATCCCTGGTTTGGCCTCTGCTCCTAGGTCCTTTAATTACTTAATCCTTAACCTCTAGGTTTCTATAGTTTCCTTTCCTACCTTTAGGTTTCTTTAGTACCACTTAGGTCTATTAGCTCTACGCCATTTCATAGTTTTTAACTCTATATCTATCGTTGCGTACTTTACGCCTTATATAACTATAGAACTCTATCTTACCCTCTCTTAGCTTATTCCCTTTAATAGATCCTATTATTAATCTTTATTAACTAATCTATTAACTCTCTTAGAGTATCCGCATCTTCTATTAGAATAATTGCGTCCTAGACTTTAGCCTTAAGTCCCTATTTATACTATGCTATAAGCGCCCTATTATTCCACTTAACCTGCGTGGCTAGTGTTTAAAACTGTATTATATACTTAATTGTTAAAGTACGTTATACTAAGTTCTAAAGCTTTCGTTCCGCTATAGTTGTGGCCTCCAGGTCTCTAAATATCTATATTAGTTGTTCCGCGAACCTATTCTAACTAATAAATATATACCGCACGTCCTGGTTAGTAGTTGTTATGCTATTAGCCTATATTTCTATAAGATACGGTTTAAACCACTTAAGTGCCCTCCCTATTAGAAACAATTCTGCATATACTACTTAATCTAACAATATTGCTAACTTTGCTTCTTCCTGTACTACCTTAAAGTGTATCTGCGTAAGAAATCCCTTAAGCCTTAACTTCTCTCCTAAGAACCGTTTAATTAAAGGTAGCTTGATTTTTACTGCTCTAATTCCATTAATATATTCTTTAAGTATCCTATTATTGTCTTATAAGTGATTAACTATTTCCTATAACTAACCTTATATAACCACTTAAGAATCCCTATTATCCATACTAGTATTACCTGGCCCTAAGGTTATAGCTGCTGTCGACGCCATTATAACTAGTACTTTGGGTAGCATATTATTTAATCTTATTTAATACCATAACCTTAGTAGTGAATGTGTAATAGAACCTGGTAGTAGGAACTATAGTAGGTCCTATTATTAGGCTGGGTATATAGGTAAGAACAAAATAATAATATAATAATAACTAGTAGAGTGGTTGCCTAATAGATTAACTCTAATTATATTCTAAGATTCACTATAAGGAGAGAACTATCTATAGTAGGGACTGAGGTCCTTTAAATACACAACTATACTCCTAAGAAATCCTCTCTTATACATAAGGTATGTGTTATACGTATTATACGTAGGCGTATACCGCGTATACTTTATACACTGTATATAACATTATGTGACTCGCTTACCATTCCTTATTACATGGTTCCACCGGATCTATCCTAGACCGTGCCTATATCAACCAATTAGCTTCCTACGACTCTTCCCCAAGTAGTCGTAACATCGTACTTAAAGCGTCCGTAATAATATTATTAAGGCCTTCCTAGGTAATATAGGGAGAGCTTAGTATAATATAACGGGCTTATATAAATACTTCTAAACTAAAGCTTATAGATTGCTACTATATAAGAATACTAAGCTAAGGAGAAGAAGAAGAAGGAGACTGTTAAAGACTAATAAGATATAAGGGGTTACTAAGGCGCTAGTGGCAAGCGAGCCAATGGCGATTTTCCATGCCGGGTATGGAAAATCCTAATTGGTTAGCTCTACGAGTATTGCTGGCAGATTGCCCAGAAATGCGGCAAGTTGCCCTGGAACGGCAATGTAGCAGGTGACGCGCTCTAGCACCGTCACAGAAGGTGCAAGAACTTTAGACAGCGACCTCCGTATAATTTTAACTATTTATCTTTATATTATAGGGTTTTTATATAGATAATTTTATAAAGTAGGATTAGCTATATAATTGATTAGACTTTTAAAAATGCGTTGGCTAAAATAAAGGTAAAGCCCCTAAGAATATAAAAAAATATACTTTTAGAATTGCCGCTCTTATGTTTTTCTTCCAAAGGCCGTTTGTCACGTGTTTGATTTGCTCCGTCTGAGTCGCTTACTGAGATAGCATCAAAAAGCAAAAAACTTGGTTTTTAATAAGCCGATCGTCATCATGCTGCGCAACCCATCACGGCAGCTCAGCTGTCGTGACTCGGTCTGACAACATGCACGTACCTTTTGATCGGGATCGATGGAGGCGTGAAATGCGCTTAGCACTGGAAACAGTTCAATTCGACTGTCATAACCGCCTTCATCCCACCAGGCCATTAGTAGTGCCCAAGCAAAAGCTGGTCAATGGTAACGTAAAAGTTACCGAAGCCGTTTAGTCAACAAGAGGAGCTGCAAGAAGATAAGGCCACTGATGGAATTTCGACCACTAACGACCAATTTCTATCTTGAGTAGTCAATCTTTTTCCCTGCATATCTCTGGGGGTCTAGCCATGTGTACGTACGGGTTCACCGACCGTGGAAGACGTATCTAGTACCAATAGCTGGGTCCGCCAACATTACTTTTTATTTCCGTTACTTCTATTATTGCAGAAGCCTCTTCTTGCGAGTTGAAGCCTTCAATTTCATTCTCAAGTTGCGCATTTTCTTTAATGAATCTTCTCTGACACAATTGATACGCCACTCACTCAAGGTTTTATTCTCCGCTCTAGACTGTCCTGGTGGCGCTGTATTATACGATCCTTCTAGAAAAAGGTTCAAGATGGACAGTCGGCAGGTCGATATGTCCAGTGCCAAATCATGGTTACCTGGCTTCCTCCAGAAATCCAAATCATCTTCGGGTTCGAATACTCCGCCAAACGAACGAACTACACTACTTCCAAAACCAGATGATGAACCAGAGACGGGCGAGACTTATGAGCTTGAAGATGGGGACAAGACCAGGATCCAGCTTGTTCTCATCGAATTTTGGGTACTACTCAGAGGATCAATACCCGTGATTTTGGCGTACACTCTTCAAAATTCCTTACAAACGATATCTGTACTTATCGTTGGACGACTTTCTCCGGAAGCATTGGCTACAGCAGCGTTCTCCTACATGTTTGCCATGGCTACCGCGTGGCTAATCGCACTAGGGGGTACCACAGCAATAGATACTCTAGCCTCCGCAAGTTTTACGGGAAGCAAGAATCCCCATGATCTTGGTATCATATTGCAAAGATCCTTTATCATTTTGGCTTTATTTTATATTCCGGTTGCCGCTCTATGGATATATTCTGAGCCAGTGTTCAAAGCGCTTGGACAAGAAGACTACATCGCGCGGGATTCCGCCAAATTCCTCAGTGTTCTTGTACCAGGAGGCATTGGATATATTTATTTTGAAGCTGTGAAGAAATACCTCCAAGCGCAAGGTACGTGATTTACTGACTTATTAGTATCTAACGCTAACTAATTTCTCAGAGATTATGAGACCTGGAACATATGTCCTTCTCATTACCTCACCTCTTAGCGCTGGTCTGAACTATCTGTTCGTCTATACATTCAAAATCGGGCTTCTCGGTGCTCCCATTGCAACAGGCATCGCCTACTGGGTATCGTTCCTCCTCCTGCTAGCTTACGCGCGCTTCGTCGACGGTTGGAAATGCTGGGGAGGTTGGAGTCGCAAATGTTTGCACAACATGGGCACATTCGCACGCCTAGCCGTCTTAGGTGTCATACATGTCGGAACTGAATGGTGGGCATTTGAGATTGTGGCATTGGCTGCTGGAAAACTTGGAACGATTCCACTTGCCGCGCAAAGCGTTATTATGACGACAGACCAAGTCATGAACACGATCCCATTTGGCGTGGGCGTTGCAACGAGTGCGCGCGTGGGCAATCTGCTCGGTGCTCGTAACGCGAAGGGTGCAGCGAGGGCGTCAAACACAGCTGCCTGGCTTAGCATGATCCTTGGTGCACTCGTTCTAGCAGTTCTTATGGGAGTCAAAGATTTCTATGCCAAGATTTTCAACGATGATATTCGTGTCATCGAGCTCACTGCGGAGGTCATGCCATACGTCGCATTGTTTCAGATCGCTGACGGCTTGAATGGCAGCTGTGGAGGAGCATTGAGAGGAATGGGGAGACAGCACATCGGTGCTGCGGTCAATATTGTCAGCTACTACTGCGGCGCGCTCCCTCTCGGCATCTATCTAGCTTTCCACGGCTGGGGTCTCGCGGGTCTTTGGGTTGGTCAATGCATCGCTCTCTACATTGTGGGATTCATGGAGTGGGCAATCGTCGCCTGGAGTAACTGGGAGTATCAAGTAAAGAAGGCGTTCGACAGGATGGATAGAGACGATCGGGCAGAGATTGGAGCTACTGAGCCTACTGAGGGTGATGAAACTTAGTAGCGGCACGAGTTATTCATGATCACGGATGATGATTTTCCATTGTTGAGAAGTGCTTGTAGATTGACGAAATGGTAGATACGACTTGAAAAGATGAATAGATGCATAGAGGACAGCAGGTACCTCGAAGTTTCCAATCGGGTCAACCTGCACGTCTCTCACCGGTCAGCGAAATTTCCAGGGACGATCCGCCGCTTTCCCCACGAGCAGACAGCCCGATTCTGCTATTGCATGACACCTTGATCCAAATGCTTGTCGGATGCTGGAGCAGCTGCAGCCACCTTCCAATTGACAAGACGGCGCCTTATCGGCGACAGCAGATAAGCTGTGAAGAGCGTGAAGTGCATGAAGTGCATGATGATGGATTCGGTATTCTAGAAACTCCCTCTTGGTACTTGGGCTCTCCTAATTCTCACCCTCGCGGATAGTCGGTCTGACGAGATACTACGCTGGTTTGCATTGGTGATACGTAAGAGCGAATGTGCGATATTGGCGGGAATTTGTCTCGGCTTGGCAGGTGCAGCCATTTGCAATAAGCACAACCGATAAGCTTTGGCGGAATGCCGCTGAGTCGTGATGTTTCGTAACTTTGAAGGCGAGGACGCCATTGGAGGAGAAGCGGACGCCGTCATCGTCTTCTTGCCTCGATGGCGGGGCGTCGCGATTTCAACTTACCTATTCCACATACTCATATCGATAACGCCCAACGGTGCAGGACGGTTGCTTCTCTGGCGAATTGCCGCCACGGGGTCATCCTGCAGCTGCTCACCCTTGCCGGGATAGCTTGGAGCTGTTTACCTAACAGGAACAAGTCAATCATGTCTCTACGATGCTATAATAATTTTGCTGCTTCCTTCCCTTCCTCCCACGTTTCCTAAATCTCATCGTGTCCCTTCATTTCCTGTCATTCTGTTCCTTGTAAGGCGTAATTGAGATCAATTGTAATCGAGATGAAGGTGCTTGGAGCTGTTGTAGCTCTTGCAGCTGTTGCCGCTGCCCACGGTGACCACGATCATGACCAAGTTCCCATTGCGGGACCCCACAAAGGCTTGTGGTACAACACACTGCCCGGCGACGGTGGCACCCAGGTCCGTTCTCAATACCTGCAACCGACCGTTTAGAAGCCTCCAATTGACCAATTTCCGCAGGCGGACTCTGTTTTCTCAGGCATCTCCACCTTCGGCCGCATCCAATACCATCCGTGCCTGTCGAGCGAGCATTTCAATTACGATATCGCCTTTATTGGTACGCTGCTCCCTAAATTCTACTTCTCGGGAATGCATAGACTTACCGCACATCAGGCGCTCCATTCGATACCGGCACCTCCTACCGCCCAGGTGCCCGCTTCGGGCCCAGCGGTATCAGACAAGGTTCTCGCCGCCTAAATCTCTAGTATGTCTACTCGATAAGCGCATGCTTACCTGTACCCGTGTTTGTGGGCGTAAAGGCTCACGCAAGCTCGGTTTCAGCGGCGGCTACAACGTGCCTCTGGACGCGAACCCGTTCAACAGCTGGGCAAAGGTCATTGATTGCGGTGATATTCCCGTAACATCGTAAGCTCCAATCTTTCAATCTCTTCAGTTTCTTCAATTTCCGCTTTTCTAGCTCTTGAGAAACTCCTTAGGAGCTATTAGAAAATTCCAGAGTCGGAGAAAGACCTAAGACGTTGATGTATTAAAGGTATGACAATGCCTACGCCCTCCAGCAGATCGAAGAAGGCCACAACGTAATCCTCTCGCGCGCGCCTTTCACCGATGCTAAAAAGCCCGGCCTCTCAAAGAAAGGCAAGACTCTTCCTCGCGTCATCACCCTCGGCGGCGACCACACCATCACGCTGCCCCTACTGCGCAGCATAAACCGAGAATACGGTCCCGTGAGCGTGATCCACTTTGACAGCCACCTGTAAACCCCTCCTTTCATTCCCAAATCTCCACTCCCCTTTCCTCCCCCCTCCCAAACTCCCAACTAACCCCCTCCTTCCTCCCCCCCTCCAGCGACACCTGGAAGCCCAAAGTCTTCGGCGGCGCGCCCTCACAACAAGCCTCCATCAACCACGGCACGTACTTCTTCCACGCGTCGCAAGAAGGCCTGCTCGCCAACGACTCCAACATCCACGCCGGGATCCGCACGACGCTGTCCGGGCCCTCGGACTACGAGAACGACGGCTACTGCGGCTTCGAGATCGTCGAGGCGCGCGAGATCGACACGATCGGCACCGCGGGCATCATCACGAAGATCCGCGAGCGCGTCGGGACCAAGAAGCCCGTCTACCTCAGCATCGACATCGACACCCTGGATCCGGCTTGTACGTTCCCCCATCTCTCCCCCCTCTTTTTTTTTTATTTTCCTTCCGCAACCGTCACGGAAAGCGCACCCTGTGAGTTAACGCTGCGTCCTCAGTCGCTCCCGCGACCGGCACGCCCGAGACGGGCGGCTGGTCCACGCGCGAGCTGCGCACCGTTATCCGCGGCCTCGAGGGCATCAACCTCATCGCGACCGACATCGTCGAGGTCGCCCCGGCCTACGACACCAATGCCGAGCTGACCACCATGGCCGCCGCCGACGTGCTGTACGAGGTCATGTCGCTAATGGTCAAGCGGGGCCCGTTGAGCTTGGAGGCTCTGGAACTGGAAGGGGAGGGGGGCGAGAGGGGGGAGTTGAAGGCGTAGGGGGACGAGGAGATGAGGTGGGTTTTGGTGGGTAGGTGAGTTGAGGGGTGGGAGAGATTGGACGGCTCAGGTGAGCGAGATGAGGGCGGGAGGTGGGGCATGCATAGATTGATTACGCGCATACGATACGATAGCGACGAAATGAAAAGTTTGCCCGACGGGCCCTCCAGACGCCTGAGTTCAGCCATAGTCTGTTTTATTAAGCCTGCTGGAATACGTAGCCGCGATACCATAATGCTCCGTGACTCGTGTTTACAATTACATACCACCCTCGCCGAGCTTCCGCTTTACCAGTCAACACTCCTTGAACCAGCAAGACGAGCGCGAAGATGTGCTTTGGCACGCTCTCTTAGGAAATAAGCGGTTTCTCCATCTATCTCTGACAGCATACAGTAGTCGGGTATCTAAAGAGAATAGAACTATAAGGGGGGTAAAAGGGTAAGGACATTGGTGAAAAGACGATCCAGAGAGGAGACAAAGACATAGCATACAACACGAAATCAAAATTAGGCTTTTCCGTGATCCCACAAACTCCAGGCGCCGATTATCCGATGATTAAAGCCGCCCACCAGATTGAGGTAGGGCACCAAGAACAGGGAAAATACCCCGCTAGATAGGGTAGGAGAAGTTTGATGTTACGAGCGACATTAGTTTCGGCCAGCGAGATTCTTCGAGTTCTGTAAGATGGCGTGGTGAGCAAAGGTAATAGTAAGTCCCTCACAACATATTCTGCTTACGTTTGACGCGCTCCTCCATCTTCACTTTAAGGCGAATGAGCTCCTCATCGTCGGTTACAGAATGGAGTCGGCAGAGCGATGCCGGTACATTACTGCGAAGCTGGGTGAAGTGGACGAAGGGCTTTAGGCCTAAGAGCTTCAGAGCCCTGCCGAAACGCAGTCTTTGCTTTTCGGTGATGATTAAGCCTGAGGGATCAATTACGGTACTCATTACAGACGCGCCGTCAATAGCAGCGTCCTCACCAGCGTAGAGGTCATGGCATGTTGAGTCCTCAGAAGCCATTCGGGTCGGAAGAATTAGATAGCAAATGGTTGTCTTGGGAGGGTCATCATAGGTAGTATCGAAGTCGTGCTTCATGAACCTCATCTCTTCGACTTTGATTCTTTGATGCGATATCACTGCTTTCAGGCCGAAATCTGATTCAAGTACCTGCAAATGGTGTGAGTAGGAAAGGCATCCTAGTTAAATAGGATAGTGATATGGAGGGCTGTGACTGACCTTATCGTACTTCCCAAACTGGCCGCGGATCGGGTTTGGGTTCGCTGACTCAGGATGCTGGCAGACACGAAGCTGCCAGTCGGTCCTCCGGCTCCAATGAACCTCGAAACGGCTTTCGCTATCCTTCATCATCTCAAAGACTGCATTTGCGCTCTCCTCGTCGTCCAGGCTTTCGTCCGTATCATCGAACAGCTCCGCACATTCGCAATCCTCCTCTCCGCAGTGCCCGCGGTAGCCTCCCATTTGATCCATGACATCTTGCTCAAATTCTTCAATCTCTTCAGGGTCGAAATGGTCATGGATATCACAGCGTCCCTCGAAGCAAGCAAAGTCCTCGTCCCAACCCCAGAAAGCGTCACTGCGCGGTTTCTCCTGCAACTCCTCCTCAATCATCAAGATGAGTTCATGCGGAAGTTTGTTGATGTGCACGTCGGGCCCTTGCCCGAATCGATTGCATAGTCTCAATGTGTCGATGATGGGTTTAGTTTCCACATATGCTTCAAGGTGGGGCCCCAGCTCCATAATATTGACCGGAACACCCCATACTACGCCCGCAGTGGTTTGCGTCGAAGGTCCTCCGTGATAGCACATGGAGGGCGCTCGAACGGTGTTGCTATAATAGAAAACTAAAGCCGTGGTCCGGGAACGTTCACCACACAGCAAAAGGTGGTGGAGAAAGAGTTATTAAAGGCGCGCGGGGGAGGGACATTCAAAGCAAGTAAGCCGAGCTGGCGTAACTTTGACCTTGGGGCGCAGGATTCCAGTGCACGTCAGGGCGATTCGACGATAATGACGGATTATGAAGATGAAGTCTGATGCGATGTGATTGCGGCGGCGCGGAAGAGTGGAGGGGTCTCGGGTCTATGCTTCGGTTCGGGTCACGTCATGCGCGAACCACGACGCCACGAAGTCACGAGGAGGTGATTGAACTTAGAAATCCGTCCCATTGTTTGATAGATATAGGAATGCAGTGCACTTCGCACTTCGGCTCCTGCTGCTCTTTTAATTTCCATGCATTGGTAATTATTCTAGTCCATGTAACGTTGAAAGGTTACAGACCCACGCGACCAATATTCGCTCACCCTCAAGAACCACTAAGCATGCATGCCAAGTATAGCTTAGTTTGTGATTTAATTTATAACCGCCATGTACGTGCCGCCATTTTGGAATTTCACTCAAGATGCTGAAACTCCCCATACGTTATGAAAACAAAAGCTTTACCCTGCCATAGGGTCTATCTAGGACTCGCCTTGGATCAAAGGAAAGTCCATCCCCATTTGAGTGCCTCCCCCGAAGAACATCACCTTAGAATACAGGCAAGATTTCCTTCCCATATTAAGCGTGTACCGGACAGATCCACTCTTCTGAATCTGCCATGGCCCAGAAAACCTCAATCCACTCAATGCTACATATCAAAGTCAACATGACCACCTCCAGACCCGAAGTGGCAGTAGGCAGCAACTAGTACAAAAGCTGTTGATGCTCGTATGGTACCTTGCTTCCTTGTGAATGACAATATCAGTCAACTAGACACTATAACTCAAAAATAAATTAATTAGCATTGGGAAGGTTTCAGACCTGAATCAAACAAAGGGGAACCTACGGGGTGTGATTCGAAGCGAAGACAATCAGCTGAGGCCATTCAGATGTCTCGAGCTCTATAATGGAGGGCGTTAGAATTACATTGCTAGAGCAATCATAAATCGAATCAACATACCCTTAACCCGCTCCTTGGCTTCCGCAACGAACTTCACATCTTCGAGACTAAGTTCCCCAGAGATCTTCCTGATATTTCCTCTCTTTGGATTCCTTGTGAGCAGATGACGTTCACTCCCAGTGGCGGACACAGCAGCTAGAGTGTTGCCAAGCTGTGTGAAGTGAATGTACGGTCTTAGGCCTAAGATCTGCATCGCTCGACCAAAGCGGGCCTTTTGCTTATCGGTAATGGAGAGCGAGGTAGGATCTAGGAAAGCACTCATCGTAGAGTCACGAAAGACATTAGTCTGCTCTGTATCCGCACCACCACGATTATCTTCGGTTGCAATAGTAGACGGTAGAATGAGGTAGCAAATCGTAGTTTCAGCAGGCTGTTCGGAGTCATCGGCCCAGTTCAAAATAACTCGCTGATTATTTGGGATACGGTGATGCGATATTACTGTATGGAGGCCGAAGTCAGAGGCGAGGGTCTATATGACATGTTAAACACGAGGGGGCCTTGTGAAATCAGTTATAATTAATCTTACCGGCTCAAGTGCATTGAAGTGACCGCCATGAAGATCAAAGCGGCCCATCCAATGGCGTGTCTTCATAAAGTGCTTCTTCTCCACCTTATCATCGTCCGTCATAATCTCCAGAACTCGATCCTCTTGGAGATCAATATATCTATCCATTTCGTCCTCGTCATCCCAATCAACCGCTCCTTCACCGATTTCGCTGGCAGCCTGATCCCATATTTCTTCTATTTCCTCCTGACTGAAGTGATCATACGGTTCACAGTCTTGCTCTAAGCAATGAAGTTCGTCTGCCCAGTGAGAGTGGTAGTAGTGAATTCGTAGCTTGCGTACGAGCTCGAGTTCTATCATCGATATCAATTCTTGAGGCAGCTTGGTGATATAAGCTTCCGGTCCTCTCCCGAACCGTTTACAGAGACGCAAGGTGTCAATTGCGGGCTTCATTTCGACATACGCTTCCAGATGGGCGCCTAGTTGAGCAGGGTTGACCGGGAGACCCCAGACCACGCCCATCGTAGTCTTAGATTCGAAGGAACAGTTCTGACACATCGTTGCAAGTATGTCCGATAATAGCTTGCTGACAGCAGTAGTATGTTTGGGAAGACGGTATAGCACATGAACGAAGACTTAGGAAAAGAGGAGAGGCCGTCGGGAGAAGACGCACTGGTGGAGAAATAAGGAGCGAGAAGAAGACGAAAACACGTGCACCCCCACGAACATTCATTCACCGGCTCTAAGTAATATTTTCTCAGTCACCACTAGCATTAGTAATTAAGAGAACGCTTCACTCCGAAACACCAGCCTCCGCATGACTAACCCTCAAAGCTCCCGCACTCTTTCTCCCAAAGCAGTACCTCCTCTCTTCACAACAGGTGCTACGACCTCCTCATCGCTCAAATCACTGCGCGGCCCCGAAACATCATCCCCCCATCCGAAGTCGAAGGTGTCGAAACTAGCTTTGGTGCTTCTTTCTTGTATTTGCTGTTCTTTTGACTACTGGCCGTTTAACATGTGCGTCCTTACCTGTACCATTCTCCTTTAATGCCATTACGAAGTACTTCAGTAGACTTTCCCATCTTCGCTTGCATTAATTTTGTCTTCCCTTCTACGCTCTCATCCTTCTTCTTAGCAACCCTCTTCGTAGGTCTCAGCCACTCTTCCATCCCAGGTGGTCAATACACCCTTCTATCCGGTCCACCCATTCCACTTCCTCCTCCGGTACGTCCGTTGGGCCTTGCTTCACCAGCTCCTCCAATGCTTCATCCATAGCCTCTAGCTCATCCTGTCTTCGCTTTCTTGCCCTTCTTCTTAGGCGGTTTCTTTGCCGCCGCTTTAACAGGCTTGTTATCATCGTTTCGAACGTGAGGATTATATCGTTAAACTTCTCGAACCCAGGCAATTTAAAGGTCCTCACAAGCCCGAACACGGCTTGCTCTTTATCTTTCGCCTCAATCATCAAATCCATATCATTAGGGGAGCGTCGCCACTCGCGGCTGTGCTTTCTCCTATGCTTCGGCGTGATCGCTGCTGGGGTGGGCTCTGAGTAGTGCATTTTCTGCCTGATACCTTTTCGCTTCCATGTCTCAGCAATGGCTGGAAAGAGGTCCATGATATCTTTCGTGCCTTCGCGCACTTTGTCCGCATCGAAGATAATGTTGTGGTGATGGAAATCCAATACTGGGGGAATGTTTAGTTCTTAGCATACTAGCAGAAGGTCGTGTACAGATCAACTCACGTCATCATTCTCTAGCACGAGGCGGTTTTTCACGGATTGTGAGAGTTTGGCGTAGTTCTCGCGGAAGCGGTTGAGGGTTACTGCTTTGTCACCAAAGACACCACCCATATGCGGGATCATGACAGCGTTGCGGTCGTGCTGGGGTGGGAGGTTAGTAGAAACAGCATTTCGTCACGGTAGTCAAGGTCACGGATTGAGCTGTCAATGACTTGTTTGCGGGACGAACTGAGTTGAGTGTACTATGGCCAGTCAGCTACAACTATTTGTAGCAGCTTAAAATGTATATCGGGGAAAAAGATGACTTACCTGCCCTGGATGGATTGTAACCCGATGTCCCAACTCTGCAACCACTCTGCCCACCTCTGCCAGAGTTTCCGCAGCAAAAAGTGCTAGCTTATATCCATGCTCTTCACAACTAGCAAACGGAAACATTTCACTGCTCAGGCGCATAAACTTTATCCTATACTTATCGTTCTATCGAAGCATCTTAATGATGTCGCGGGCATTGGCGAGACCGAGATTCTCAACGTATGTTTGCCCCCGAGCAACATCGGCTGGCTGGTCTTTGTCCGGACTGTTCTTGGTAGCATGTTCTGGCTGGGAAGGGTCTTTAAGAGGATGGCGGTGTTCCAGGATGGAGGCGATGGGATAGGTGCGGGAGCTGAAAACGGGAGGAGTTACGGAGGTAGGTATTGAGACATGCCTGAAGGAATTGAGAAGATAATTAGTACTCGTTCGTGTCTCTAACGAAGCTTTAGAAGTTCAAAGAACAACATACATAACTTAACCGCCCCTTCCCCAGCAAAGGAAGATAATCACTGTTTACAGGGGGTGGCCTAGATAGAGCTTGCTTTACCTCCTCATCGTCTGCCTCTTCGTCGCCCTCAGCTTCAGGGTCACACCAACGGCTTCTTCACCAGCGGTTTTACCAGCCTTTGTAGCAAGCTTCTTGGGCGTATTGTAGTCAACCTCCGCTACAGCTTTCTTCTGCGTCTTCTTTGTAACAGTGCCTCTTGTTCTTCGCTCGTGACTCAGGCTCAGGTACACCAGACAATGCAGAACTCGAGTCCTCATTCTGCTTGACTACTGCAAGCACGATATCCTCATTCGCGTCTCCGTCAGGCGACGCCCTTAATGCGACCCCACCATCCAGCATTGTGGGATTGAGATCGGGATTTATGGTCGCGTTGTCTGCTACGCGCTAGAAGAGGCGTCCGCTTCTGGCTTCGGAGCCGTGGTATTGGGGGGAAGAGGGGGTGTACTTGTGGCCCTGAACACCGGTGGATAAATACCAGCATCAGCGATTGGAGTCAGTGCCACGGCGGAGCGCTTTCGTTTCGCCATTGCCTGTAGAGCTGGAATAGGGATGAAACAATTCGATTTTGTCCACAGTTTCCTAGAAACCCAATACGGCAAGTCCGAGATTCGGAAAAGGTTGTGCATTCGAGGAGGGTTAAGGTGGCTGAACGTGCCGGAGGGAACGAAGGAGAGCCCCAGCGCAGACAAGGCAAATCCAGCATATCAAAAATGATAGTGCCAAGCATAGCTTTAGTCCAAGTCGATGATGGCTGGCCCTGGATGAGTCGACAAGGCTGTCTAAATCGATCTGCGGTTCCTTCGATCTCAACTCAATCTCTGGGGTCTCGGCAAGTCGCGAGATCGACCTGGTCAAAGCCCCTTGCGTCACCCATAGTCGTTGGAGTTAACCCTTGCCATAGCACTGCATCAGAGCGTTGAAAAATTATCCAGTAGGAGCGTTTCAGAAACTTTTCGATGGAAAAATATGCTAAAGCAGCTCCAATTAACATTTCTAGCTATAACATGGGAGGAATTCACGGAATGGAATCTACCTATAATCTCTTGAGAATGATATAAGTTTTAGACCTGTCCTTTTGCAAATTGATAATCTTGAAAGGGAAAATCGGTTGCATGGGACGGCTGCAAAGCATTTGAGATTCTTTTCACGGTTGAAAGTCTCGGCAGAGTGATAAAGTTCTCTGGGAGGAAATCGGACGACCTTCCGAGTATGCCAGCAGAACCATTTCGAAGAGTCAAATAAATTCAGACAATACTGAAGGAAAGTTGTCTAGAAGTTTTACTGAAGAAACCCCCATCATTCACGAAGCACTGAAGGAAATGATTTGAACGGAAGCATATGTATGCGCATCAGCCTATGAATGCGCTGTTCTAGTTGGAGATCCTGTCCTCACCCTTTGATGCCCCTGATATCAAATGCTAACCCAAATCCGCCGGGAGAAGTCACCCGGTATGCACAAGAGTAGTGATTCCTCCGTCATAGCCTCATGAGTTCGTAAACCCAATGTCACAATAACCTAAACCGTTCCCTTTTTGATACACTATTTTCCGTCTCTTCCCAAGAAAGGCTTTTCCTTAATCAATTCATTGTCGCACACAATAGCCATGTGAATAACCATCACCCACAACTCCTGCTACTTAAAGCATGATATATTCTCCATCAACCCGATCCATCGCCTTCCTCCACCGAAAAGCTTGGGTGCCAAGCACATTGCCGCATGCTTGCCTTGCCGCCTGCCCATCAGCTCTTTCATCATCCTCTCTCCAAACCTTTTCCAAAACTTCCAAGCCACTTAGATTATTGAAGAAACCACTCTCCCTCTGAATCTCCACACACCTCTGCCTTACGATAGCTCTGTGCTGTTCGTCAATACACTCCGTGCCTATGATGAATAGCGGCCACAACAAAAACTTGTTGACGCAGCTTGCCACACCGATTTGTGAGATATGGTATAAGCCCTGCGCGACTAGGTTCTGGATGTTCAAGGCGCTTGAGGACAGCGTTGGGTGAGCAAGGCGTTCGGTATACAGTAGCGCCGAGTACCTGAAGCTCTCACTGATATGCAAGAGCGCAGCTTGCGCGGGAGAGAGAGCCAAAGAAGAAGATGCTGCACCACATGAGGGTGCAGAGGGCATTACCTCTCCCCCCGGCGCCTCAAGCTCCCACTCTTGGAGCCGTGCTCGGATCTCATGCCACTCGGTCCAGAATTCGAAGCGGGTGTCTTTCTCTACAGGGGATGGGCTAGGGCCTGGAGAAGGTGAGGAAGTGTTTAATGCACCGGTAAGGTCAGTACCCCAACCATTACCATCAAGATGGTCGCAATGAAGGGAGTAATAATCTTTGGCGCGCTTGGGCTGAGGGGTAGGGCGAGGTGTAGTGTTATTCCCTGGGGAAATTTCGCGAACAGGCCGGTTTTGGCTAAGGAGATTGAGTCTTCCGAGTCTTGCAATGAGCTTGAAAAGCCGCCCTTCACAGCCTGCCAGATGCTCCAGCGCACCAAGATCTGCAGATAGATTCATCATGTCAAGCGAATCGCCTCGCACTTGCGTTTCACGATCATTCACCGTACTCGTCATGACGTCAAACCAAGTGAAAAATACTTCAATCCAGCCAACAAAGTTGGATTGCACACCGCTATCACGCATGCTTAGAAGCTTTTGCACGCCAGCCAGTTGCGTCTTAAATTTTGAGAAGCCGCTATCACAAACGTGGAAAAGGCAGAGGACAAGTAGAGTGGCGAGGACGGAATCGTCCTTTGAGCGGGCAGGGTCAGCGAGCTGTGAGTTTAGCAACGCAATTGAAGTCGCTTTATAGCGCTGTTCCTCTGACGAAGGTTCTCCTTGCATTTCGCGGAGCTCTTGGGCGGTGAGCTGAGAATAGGCGTGGTCGGGTAGGACATGGGAAGCTCCGGGCCCTTGCTGAAAGCCTAGTCGACGCGCTTCAGTACCGCCCCGCATGCGGATGTTGTTGGTAGAGAGTGCGGCGATAGCATTTTGTAAACCCTCACTCCTCATCGCAAGATGCATCACGTGCATCCGGTAAGGGTTGGTGGGGCCATCAAAAGCCACGAGAACCGGGCATATAAACTTGTCGTAGTAATCCAGCAGGTATTGCATCCGCGGGGAAAGATGGGAAGCGGGCGAGGGATATAGAGTCTGGGGGATTGAAGTAGTGAGCGCGGACACGTTTGGAGAAACGACACCTAAACCAATGGAAGACATACCCTCCGTGGGCAGATACGCATAACCTGGATGGGATAATCCATGGGCGCCTGCACTCATATCTCTGCCGTAAAAGACATCCGAGAAACTAGATGGTCCATAGGACCCCGTAGGTACTGAATTAATCTCAGTGTAGTCGTGGTTGCTTTGATCGGAGCTTATGCTCGAGCTCATATCGTCCGTTACAGGATATGAGCGAGGAGCATCTTGATAGACGAGGTTTTCAGTGGAGCTCATTGGCGTGTGCTCGTGGAGGAGAAGACCGTGATAAGGAGGAATGGATGATTCCGAAAAGGGATAGTCGTCTGGAGTTTGAGGATATTCGCTGGGAGAAGGGTAGTCGCTGTCACTATAGGCGCTCAAAGAGCCAGTAGAAGCAGACAGCCCAGTCTCTTCATATGATGCAGCTAAAGATGTGTGTAACCTTTGCAGCGGTCTGGGATGCAAATGAGCCCGGCTCAATTTGCCTGAAGCTGGGTTGTAACCCTCCATTTGTTCCCCATAACCGAAAATATTCCATCCCAACTGTGACGTCGTTGGTGATGGGATTGGTATAGGACTCGTCGCGTTCAGGCCCAAGAATTCTTGCGGTGCTGGATAAGGATTGGGACTCGCTGGGGACTGGGATCTCATATTCACCCGGGGTTTCTCGACTTTTGACGCGGTTTGACGGGAGTTTGAGGTGGCATTGGAGTTGGAAGTTGCTTGGACTTTTAACTCTCGACCATTGCTCGTTGCTTGCGATTGTGATTTTGCCACAGGTAACGACATGCCTCGAAGCTTCCCTCGACTTGCAACACCGACTCCCCAAGTCAACGTCGTCCTGTAGCCACTGCAGTCCTTCCCCATCTCGATGCACTGGCCGCAGTAGGGACGCCGACGGTCACATTTCGTCTGGCGTTTTCGACACGCAAAGCAGTCCTCCGTGGCGCCCGTAGCTGGTGCCCTCCTGCGTCGCTTGCGCGGAGCAGCAGAGGCATTGCTCTCGGGATTAGGAGGGTCGACAGCACGAGTAGCAGATGACGACATGGCTATGGCTGGTGTACAATATAAGATATTACAGTGTATGAAACTATAGCATCGGAAAGGATAGGACGATGACGAAGTATGTGCAAAAGAATAAACGAAAAGGACGAGGGGAACCCTCAACGTAGAAGTAGAATGCGTGTTAAGATGGGCATTATTTAGCTGTGGAGTTGCTAGGACCAGTTGAGATAAGATCAAGGCTAGGGGACCAGGGGTGCTGATATGCTAAGGGGTTGCATTCGAGATACCACGGCAGGATGCAGCTGGATATTAAAAGACACTGAAGGGACGACAGGCTGTCAGGGAAATAGCACGCTTCTGGGAGAGCAGTTGCGGGGCGAGGAGGAGGAAGTCCGCATATTCTAAGCGGTCCCTGCGAAAGCTTCTGCTGTGGGGTGAAAAAGCGTCGACGCCAGCGGTCCAGCGCTGTCCCAGGGCAGTCCTGGCAAGCACCCCACACATCGCGGCGAATAACAAGGCCGGAGAGGCCAACATCGAGGGTTACATCGCTTTGCCCGACCCCGAGCAGATGCAGGACGGACGATGAGCGATGAGCGAAGCTTGCAGAGCACGCTGCACGCCACTCCCTCAGGACCAATCAGCAGACGAGGGCGTGATGATCTAGCGGCAACTGCGCCGCCAAAGAGGGACTTTTGCTCGCAGTCCGCCTGCTGGGCCAGGGGCAAGGGTTCGCGCGCTCGGCCAGCCAGAGCAGTTCGAGCAGTTCGAGCAGCTCGAGCAGCCAGCGCAGCCAGCTCAGCCAGCACAGCCAGCCGCGGCGAGGGGTGTTAGAGAACAGAGGGAGAGCAGCCATAGCAGCCAGAGCAGCCAGAGGGGTTGTGCAAAGGGCAGCCGGCATCTCAGCCACCGAGCGGCCTCCCGGTCGCGCAATCTGCAAACCGCCCGGGCTGGCGAATGGCGGGCAGGAGGCGCCTCGACGGAGCCGACCGCGTTTGATAAATAAGGTTGGGTTCTCCATGCAATGGAAGCCGTTGGGGCCTGCACCGAAGCCTGCGTCGAAACACCAGGTCGCCTTCTATGCTCTTCTGCGCGCTTGGCGGCGTCCTTTTGCCTGCGAGTGCTGCAAGTGCTGCCAGCCATCCGAAGACCCACATCTGCCAAGCAGGCACTCCGGGATAGAGTACGTAAGGAACAGACGCCTCAACCCTACCAACCCCGCAACCAACTATTGTCTGGAGACACCACCTACGACAACCCAAGACACCTAGCCAGCGAACGACAGGCGATGTGATGAAGCGATCAGCCGCCCTGGGGTAGGCAGTCCGGCCGAGGGGCTGTTGAACGGCTACGGGCGCGCGACACGAGCCCCACAGGCCACCCTCGCAATTTGAAGGCGAGAGTGGAGGTCGGCGATGGACGGTGGTGGCCGGCAGTGGTGGCCGGCGATGGTTGGTGATGACACGAGGATGGACATGTCGGTCGCCATTCAGCCTTTGCGACAGGAAATCTTGCCTTGAGAGAAAAGCCGCGGTCCAAGGGCCCATATCCAAGCCAATGTCCTATGTGCTAATGTCCCCCCAGCCAATGTGCCCCTGCTCGTCCTTTGCTGCGCACCTGCTTGGCGCATCCGCCGCGGTGGGTTGCGACGAGATAACGCCAATGATGAAAGCAAGATATGACCGCCGAATCCAACTGCAGCAACCGAATCAACCCCCACGAAAGGTAAGCACAGCAGCACGTAGTTTTTGGGAGATGCACTGATGCCTTGATGCATCGGCGCACTGACGCCATGATGGATCGCTCCTCCAGCATCGCCCCTCCAGCATCGCCCCTCCAGCATCGCCCTTCCCTGCGGACGGATGATCACGCAGCCATAGGCTGATCCGCCGTGACCGCCTAGGCCCAGTGCGTGACGCTGGCGGCGCTGCAACGCTTGTGCACGCCGCTTCCTGCCCTGGCTTCGTGACTTCATGCATCTGTTGTCGCCATCAATCTGACTCTGAGCCGCCTCCGCCCCAGTCCGTGAGCTGGCCCGTGTCCAAGGTCATCGGCTAATCCGCCAATTACCCGTCGACGCCAGGCCGAGGAACGAGACGCTACCGCACTTTCTTTTCGCTTTTACATATGATAGCGCCGAACGAGAGCAGAAGACGCCGACGGAGGATGGCGAACTTCTTCCGATGGATGCTTGAAACCAGGGCGTCCACCAGCAAGTGCTTTTTACGGTCCGACTGCACGGCAGGGGGCCCCATTGTCAAACACCTGTGCCTGAGAACTGGAAGCATTCCAAATATTCTGGTGCTCTTCTAGAGCCTGCGGGGTTTTCTAGCCAATAACACCACCACGAATGAGGCATGCAACTCGACCAAAACAAGAGCATGGTCGAAGCTCCAGCAAGCATTGCCAAGACAGCTGCACTTAGTCGACTCGACAGCGCAGAGGAACGGTTGGATGAAGTCTCCCATATCTGACAGGCTGTCCTTCAAGCCTCAGACGGCGTCGGGTTCATCATATTCCTGTGGCTGACCATCCAAAACAGACATTCCACTTTCTGGACGAGCAAGTCTTATTAGCCGCGGTATGTCTGCAGAAGCCCGATAGCCTTCGATAGCATGTGCGAAACAGACCGAATCCGCCCCATGAGCTGTATCTGTAAGGTGCTTAAGACGAGCCATGGCCTCCCTGAGGCCCTAAGAGAATTCTGGATCTACGTTAACCTGAGGGGGTTTTCACCGCTTATAGTCGGCTCGGCGCACAATGAATTTTCCAGGTATGAGGTTAGTCCCCAGTGTTGTCGAGTCTTGCTCGTTCTCTCCGCTCACCCTCGGCGCAAGTCGGCCTGAATGCTCATCGAACTGCTGTTCAGTTCACATGTTCAAGAACCGCATGTAAGAGGTCGCTTAGGAAAGGAGGTCAGCTTGAAATCTCAAATCAGAGTGGGAGGCAGCGCCACGGCCCTCTATTTGCTCTCCTAAAAGGACTAAGCCACACAGCTACGTCTTCATACTTTTAAAATCACGTTATATACCAGGAAAATAACGTAACTTTCGTATCTTTGACAATGGTGAGGGTGTCATATGCCGTTTGTTGTGCATTCGTTGCGGCCTGACCAGCAAATCCAGATGGGCAGCAAAACAACTGATGCAAGAGTGGCTTTGCTGACAATCTGACCCAATTGCCAATGCACCTGAGCATTCGCTGAGTTATCTTGGGGCATGTCAAAGATTGAGTGATTCCAGCCCAAAGAAGACAGCTATCAAACAGGAATGCTCATGCTGTTTCACGAATATAAAGCTCCTGAAAGCCCAAAGGCGCTTCTGCCCAGCATATATTCAAGCCGTAAAAATACAACCATATCTTCTATTTGCAAACAGATTCTCACGACACATTAACGGTGGTGTTGCAGTGTAGTCGCGCTTCTCTTGCACGCAACCTGGGCATTTACGGTAATTTTTGCCTTTTCTAGGCCGAACTGCTACCTGATAATCTACTAAAGACTAGGTGCTCAATTAAAGTTTCCCTAGGCCTAATTCGCAAATAATACGATTGTTCGAGGATTTCTCCTGTATAAGAAGCATCCTCCCTCCGCTCGAGCCCTTAATCTCTGCTGGTACAGTTCCAGATCGAGCACCGAATCACCGACTCGACACGATGAGCCAACAACAGCGTAATATCTAGCAAATCACGAACCTGCGAAGCGCAATCCAAAACCGGATCATAACCCTGTTTACGGCCGCTCGCTTTTGCGCGTCATGATGTTGCTTATGACAGCGACTGGCCTTCTCCGTTCAAAGTTTGCGTTTCTTTTCACGGCTCACCGATCAGAGCTCGGCAAAAGCTGGCTACTTGCTTGGGTTCCGAGCAACTGGAATCAGCCAATACAGCCCAGGCATGATCTAGCGAATTGGCCGTCAGCAATTTTACCTCTCGACTAATCAGCCAACTTATGCTGAGCCAGGCGTAATCTTGGAAGGCATTCTGTTCCGCGCCCGATTCAGTTTACCGATGCCTCAACCCAGCATCACCATGGATAGAGATACCAAACGTCACAAAATCGATCAATGTCGGGCCACTACTGAGGGCCACCATCCTTCGGTTTCTTTTCGTCTCGAATTTTTTTTGCCAATCGGTCTACTTCCGAAACCTCTCTAATCACTTCAATCTTATCTGTTTGCTTTCTTCCGCTGATTGTATTCTTGCTTGTCACATGTTTGCGAGCCAGCGCAAGGATGATTTACTTCCACGATTATTCAATCCACGCCAATAGGTTGCGAGCTTTGTAATTCCGAATTCGCCAAACAAGGTACATACTGCCTTACTCGGGAGCAGTGTGCCCATTAAATCAGCAGATCGTCATCATATTCCAGTCTCTTTATTCCCAATCGGGACTAACCGCCATGGTCCTCCCTGGGAACGTCTGTCGTGTGCGTGACCGGCCCTTTTTTAAACAGACTGCACTCGGGTCTGGTTCTGGGGAAGCACCTTCGTTTCTGCACCTATATCTTCGCCATCACCGTTCGGCATTCCGAATTCTGTGAGGCGAGCATGCTGCTTTGCTCGATATCAATTCCCTAGTCAGCAGTTGAAATCCGGCTTCGCCGCCCTGCGGCATATCAGAATCGGTAGATGAGGCTCTATATGCCGCAAGATTTAAAAGATCTGCAGTCTCCAGGCATCCACTCCGAACTCCCACTGTCCTCCGGTCCATATCATCCACACATTATCCACCAACCGTAAGCCAACGGCAACTCTCAACCGCAAACGAAAACCTCTCTGATTGGGATTCATCATGAGTGGTGGTGGCAATGGGTACTACAGGCATCCCTGTATCTACCGATACAAGTACAATTGTCCTAACTGGGTCTGGCAAAACGGTGATGCGTGTGGCACTTGCTTGGTAGGTTTCGCTCTCCATCTCAGACTGGCTCAAACCTGACGTTGCAGGCCGCGGGCAGGCCATCTAACCGGGAGACCGGACAAAAAATACAACTACCCCCTGAGGTCGGCGTGCCTTTGGTCGAGGCTGGTCAAATTCGCTACATTACAATGACTCGGGAGGCACTTGGACGACACCTTGCAGATCCACCAGGTAATCCGCTGTCGAAGTTACCTCGTCTTGAAATCCACGGACAAACAGGGGCTTCCAACATCACCCAACACGGACAGCGAAGCTGGTATTGCCTCTAGGTGGTGGCTGTATGTCCTACAAGTGACTCGGCTGGTTGCGAATGGGCAATGGGATGGATCGGTGCATCCGTGGTCCAGGATAAAAGACCTCAACCGCAGCATCGTTAGAATTCTTCACAGAAGCTTGGCTGGGGTGGCACTTGTCGAATTTCAGCACAGTCACATAATCAAATTGAACATCTTTGGAGTCCCGAAACATCAAAAACTGTCAGACAAACAAATTAGGCGCTTTTCTTTGATGTTGAACTCATCGAACTGAATCGAGATTTGCATGAATCATGCATACCCACAAATGCACAGAAATGCACGACCGCCCCAAAGGTGCCCCACCAACCAAACAAGCACCGAGCTGGCAACTAGGGCTACTGCAGTGTCCAACGCTATTTGCATCTCTAATCGTGCAATGGTGTTCTCGGCGTCAACGGACACGGCGGATTCCCAGCTGGCCCTATCAGAAGCTCATTATGCCAGACCGCGCAAGCTTTACCCGACATTATTATGGTGGCAAGGCTACCAATCCCTGCTCTTCTCCCTGTCAGATAACTCCACCAACACGAGTTACACAGCCTGACCGCTACTAATAGGATCGCTAGAAGCTGTCTTTCGCGGCTAGCTGCAGATGTCAGTCCAGTCTGGCATGACTGTCCTCCAATAACGGGAAGTGTTCCGGCTGCACATCTCGATTATGGCAGTGGTTGGATTTTTAGAAGATCCACCGTCACGCGTCATCATTTCCGCCCCATAGATTGATTCTGAGCTTCTGTCTGCAAAGGGGATTTTGCAGATAGCGGAAGATATGTTCAAATGTTTTGAGCTTACCTTTTTGACGAGCTTTGAACGAATTATATTGGAGATGTAGATTTCAAATGCACGCTATGGTCAAAAAGAGAAAGGGCAATGAACCTCATCCCTCACCACTCAATCACACTGCATCAGAAGGACATTGCATCAGAAGGACATGTTTTCAGAGCAAGGGGCCTATAGTCCATTGGAAGGGTTAATCTCACCGGTTTTTTTTTTCAAATTCTCAGGTTTGCTGGAACTCAGACGCCTCTTCGAGTATGCATGCCTATCATACAGAGTACTTTTGTGAAGGTGATAGATCACTTTTCACTGTGACGTGGTCACCCTTCAAAAGCTTCACATGATGCCATGTTTCAAATCATTTCAGTTTGGGAAACAAAGGACTGGATCGCGGTAGCTGCCCAGCGGCTGAGCTGCACAAGTCCGCGCTTGCGGCAAGCAAGTTTTGAAGCTTACTGCATCCCGAGGAAGCCCCCTAGATCGCGGCGCTTCGACGGTGAACATACATAGCACAGACGTAATGTGTTTTAGCCAGAAACTTTCTGGGTTTCAACCGAAACAGACCTATGGGTAAAAAAAACCCAAAAAAAATTAAATTTAGCCTGTAACCCAGTACAGTAAGTGTCCGGAGTGGATGGAGTCATGAGCGAGAGAACAACATGCATTTAGGGCTTTGAGGCGTTATAAAATGGAACAGTAGCTTCGTGTTCGCCTTTCTAGAGAACCACCAACCCTGATAAAGCACAACAAAGCGCAGAGGAGGGTCACCAACATTTTCTTTTGCTTCTTATTTGTTTAATCACCGTCAATTGGACAAGGAGGCGTAAAGCGGTAGAGTTGATTACTGTTCTGATATCTACGTAGACATGTCAAGACCTGTTACGACCCTGGGTTATGGAGGGCATACTACTGTTCGGGAAAGATTCTCGGTCGTCGATATGGCGGAAGTCCCGTGGGCACATTGTAATTCGGCATATCCGTCCACGAGTGTTATTCTACCGCGCATATGGCCATGCCGAGACATCAGCCATGCCAATATTGCTGGTTTCACTTTTTGGTTCCGCGAGTTAGCTTCTTCCAGCGGCCAGGCCGAGTGGTTTAGTTTGCCGACAGGCATATTCGAAGATGATCAATGACAACCGTGGCACAAGATGCTTAAGATGTCAATCGCGCGGCATACTCGATGCGGCTAAAAACTTGAGCCCTCAACTGCCGCCATGACAGAAAAAGTTCTAGCGTCTTCTTGGTCACATTCTCATCGTGCATAGTAATAGGCTTTACTCGCATCATCTGATACAGTAGATACAAGGGGGGTACATGTGCGGATTAGTGGCGCCTTGACATGAGAATGTTCACTTTCTACCTACAAATCCGCTAATAATACGTTCATGTTATCCACTTGTGTTACGCTGGCTTAACAATCGGGTAGGGTGCCAGGTTCACGAAAGGTAAGATGATGGAGAAGAAGGTAATATAGATTTCGCAAATTTCCATGCACGGGCGTCGTGCCAATCATACGATATCGATGCATACATGCGGGTTTGATTGGCCGGGTTGCTATCTAAGCCATCTGCAATATCCCCGACATGCGTAAGATTGCGGTCACGTTTCGCGGACGCCCCAAACACACCAATTTGTACCATGCACCTGAACAATCAATCCTCACATACCTTGGAGCCCAGCCTATGAGTTGCGCCCTTGAAACCCGAAACACGATTCGCAATTCCTGCCAACTGAATGTCCGTCTTGCCTGAAAGCCAATATGAGCATGTCGAAACATCCATGCCGACTTTAGTTTACAGCCTTGTTACATGTCTTTAGCATTAGACCGCTCTTCAACCCTCTTCCAAAAAATTCTAGACCAATCATCATTCTTGATCAATGGCATCTTCCGGAAAAATGAAAGAACGTCCACCTCAGACCACATCTCTGAATAGGAAATATTCACTGAACATGATTCGCTCCTCAGCCCTACCACCACCATGGGTCACACAACCTTTGCATATGTCATCTTCTCATCCGATGGCCTTCATAGGTCTGCATCGGATGCCTTCGCCGTGTTGTCTTCAGCAATACAAACTCGTGTTGCGTGCTGGCTAGATCGCACACGGAGAAGGCAAGTCGTGAAGATAATTGAAACAATATTAACACTCCAATCCTCCACCAAAAATTCACTACATTGGCTTAAGCTGTTTTGAATAGGCATCGTAACTGAAACTACTAAATTTCCTCAACCCCTCTCCCTTCGTAATCCAGCAATCCAGCAATTATGTCAGACCAACTACCTGCTCCAACCTGAATCGTACATGAACTTTATAGGACGCCGTTTCATACTCGCTTGCGAGTAGTTTGTAGAGTGGAAGGCCTAGGTTAGGCAGCCGTTGCGTCTCACCTACGCGTACAACCAGCGCCTGAGCTCGAACAATTAAATGATATACGCTAGTCCACAATCTTTGAACGGTGAATGCTTAGGCTACGCCACTATCACAGAGCAGCTGGACGCCCCTGGCCTCCGAAGTGCAGCTGGTGGATGAGGGAATACCCGACGTATCCCTTGCATGGATAAACGCTTCATTAGAGCTGTGCTCCGTGCGCACCAATTAGTAAGCTGCATACCCAAGCCGTCAATCATCCTGCTAGATCACGGAGCTCGTAGATGAGGCCACGAATATGTCAAATTTATGATATATATTGCCTATAGAGCTTCATTTTTCGGCGCTGAGTCGTTGGAAAGGTAATTGCGAACCATCTTGATGGTGTAATGATAAAGTTATCTATTTACTACTTGGTGGAAGTTGATGTTCTTGATCGCGCACGGGCCACACCTCTCGGGACGCAATCGGGATGAGGTGCAACGTGAGACCCGGACACTTCGGAGCACATTCTGACGATCTTTCCAGGTCTATGGCGGTAATTTATATCCGCAAGGCGACGGAGTTAGATTCTGGCCCGCGAGAGCCGACAAGCGAGCACAGTTGTGGCCTGACAGACGTGCAACTCAACCCAACTCAGGCCATCATATTGGCCGATACGCGCGAATAACGGTCTATTCTACTGCTTAATTTTCTAGAGAAATGTCATCAGCCATGCAGTCTATCCTTCTATTGAACCCAAACTACCGACTACCACGTTACGCCACTCAAACTCATTGCCCATGAGCTCTGCGTTCCACCCTTGCCATCCCCCCTCCCCCCTAACTCTCCTCCCTCTTCGCCAACTCATCCTCCCTATCCCATACCTTCCGCCCCGCAACCCACGTCTGCAACACCTCGCCCTCATCGCTCAAAACACACAAATCGGCTCTCCGTCCCTCCCTCAACACCCCCCTACCTCCGGGCCCATCAATCCCCATCAAGCCCGCCACATTCTCCGTCACACAGGCCACAGCCTCCGCGATCCCACACCCGGACCACCGCATCAAGTTGCGCACGCCCTCCTGCAGCGACACGCAGCCGCCGATCAGGGTGTCGGTGCCGTCGATGGTGGCCCGGGGGCCCGTCTTGCGCTGGCGCGCCGCAATCTGCGCGTGGCCCGCGTACACGCCGTCCGGCAGGCCGGCCAGCTCGATGGAGTCGGTGACGAGGATGGAGCGGCGCGGGTGCGCGCGGTGCAGCAGCGACAGCGTCGCCGGGTGCAGGTGCTGGCCGTCCGGGATCAGCGAGTAGAACGGCGCGGGCGGTGCGGTCGCGGTCGCGGTGGATGGGAGGCCGATCAGCCCGGCCAGCCCTGGTTCGCGCGACTGGAGCCCGCTCATGGCGTTCAGCGTGTGCGTGAGGGCGGTTGCGCCGGCGCTGAGGGCGCTGAGGCCTTGCGTGTAGGTTGCGCTGGAGTGGCCGAGCGAGACTCGTGTCCCGGTGGCGGTGAGCTGCTGGATCAGGGCGCTCGAGTTGGGGAGTTCGGGTGCGATGGTGGCGAGTTTGATCGTCGGGAGGTTGGAGGCGCCGTAGATGGAGGAGGGCGGCGTTGAGGGTGTGTGGAACAGAGAGGCGTTGTGCGCGCCTTTCTTGGCGGGGAAGAGATACGGGCCTTCGGCGTGGACGCCGAGCAGGCTAGCGCTGTTGGTGAATTCGCGGGGTTTGAGGGAGGGCAGGATCTGGTTGGGAGATAATGATAGTGAGACTGAGTGCTCGTGCATGAAGGAATGTGGGGAAAGCAGGATATTCTGATCTTGGCACGTTGATAGGTAGAAAAACTGGTTTTAAAAGAGAAGATATTCTGATTGGCACATGTGGCACAGGGAAGGAGTGGCGCATATGATATACAGTTGACAGAAGAGATATGCTTGGCTGAAATTTTGATTTGCATGAAGGTAGTCTTATCAAAAGCACAATAGGTCGTCGTCTGGTGCATAAATGAAAAGAATGTCCTCCCTAAATATCATTATTTTGATAGAACGCGGGAAAGATTCGTGATCCTTCACAATCACTGCAATGATAGAGCGACGCAAGATAAAATAGGCATATTTACCTTCTTGAACTCAGCCTCTGCAACGGTTGGAACAGTCGCCCAAAAACCGGTCACACCCTGCGTAACATAGTATTTTGCCGTATCCTCCAACTTCTTTTCATACTGCTGCTCGTTTTCAAAATGCGTGAAATGAAACCCATTTACACCATTCGTCTGCAACTCCAGAAAGCCAGGCGCGATTATACCGTCCTCGAGATCGACGACCTCGCCGCCAATGTAACCGGTGCGTTTCAGTATGGTACCATTGTCGTCGGAGATGACTAGATGGTCTTCGACTAGCTCGCCGTTGAGGCAGTAGCGACAGTTCGTGAAGAGGGTGAACCAGCCGTCGGACATGGCTGCTCTGGCACTGACAGGACAGCTGGCTGAGGCTCGATCCTGGTGTTCCCCTCTCTCGCCAGTCTGCCAAGGGCGGGATCGCCTGCCCCACCAAGCCGGGGTTGATTGGAGGTGTCCTGGCTGGCGATCATGGAGAATTGAGCAATGAGAGGATGCAACGCTGTGCGATGCTAACTGACTTCCTGAAGAGATCAAATCGCCAGACCTTACAGTTTGGCACATGCAAGGCGTCTTGGTGTTGAATCCTTTTGTTGTAGCGCAAATCATTCATTCCTGCCTTTGGCAAAGCGTCAAGCCACAAATGACATCGCTGTCGGGCATAACCTTGTCGAACATCACATAGCTTCCCTTCACGCCTGCTCTTAGTTCCTTGCTTTTAACTGCGAGAGACCTTTTCTTCACCTCATCGGCTGCTCAATTTTCTTTATTATTTTCTTATTTCCTAGCATCTACTCCGCCGAATAATTAGGCCAAGGCCAACCCTCGGTAGCTAGCTCTTCAGAAGCTTTGGCATCTGGCCGAACAGCAGCAGCAGCACATGCCAGACGGGCACTACTCGGGTGCCAATCCTGTTCCCACAGTCAAGAAGTTCACCGAGAACCTTGATAAAGACAAACGGGAAAGAGACTAGAAATTAGGATGAGCAGAGCATAGCTCTAAAGAAGGCTAATCAAAACGGCGAAGCGAAACCTCACAAGGAGCAGCAATTAGGAATCAAAGGCACGCAAAAGAGGGTCATGGAACCGACGACTGGGCGGGAAGTTGTAATCGAAGATGTCAGTAAGGACATAATGAAGTAGGTTGAGAATCCACAGGTACTTCTAGCGCCTTGAATCTTCACACCATGTATTGATCTGAATATAGATATCTGTGCCAAACGCAAATTTAGGAAAAGATATAGTAAGATATCAATTCTTTTAAAGAAAAGACGCCTTACTAACATTTCAAGCCTATCAATCCTGTCGCTGAAGGCACCACCTCCGATTGTCATTACAATATGAAAGTTAACGAACTAACATAGACTTCTTGTCACACCTGAACTTATTAACGCTGATGAGAACCTGAGTGTTGAACTCTGGGACTCCGACCGCCATAGTGCTGATGATATAGTTGGTAAAGTTGAACTATCGATGCAGAAGATGATCTAGCATCCCGGTAAAATGCATCCGCATGTCTTTAAACTCGCTGGTATGGATGTCGACAGCACGATGCCTGGCTAGCTTCATTGGGAAGTTGGTTAATTCAGGCCTGTCTTATGCACCGATGGCAAGAGTAAAGCTTTCCCTGATGAGCTCAAGGACCATCCAGAATTGCAAGATGAACAGGGTGTTACGAACACTGCTACTGATGACGTAGTGATGCATACTCCGCTAGACCCGCTCTGGCCCGGCGGCGTATGCAGCGTCATCATTCATCAAATCATTAATCTCGGGCTTGAGAATATCAAAGGCAGTCAGGTAATCGTAAGGGACGGGGAATACGAACCTGCAAAACCGTCTGGTGAAAACAGAGAGGAGACAGGCGGCCACTTTCCTCCAAGCTACTGTATGATTCTTTTCAACGATGAACTCGTCTATCGGACCCGCGCTTAGTCTGTCTCCTCTCAATGCCGGAACCGAGCGTTTCATGCGCGATTGGTCCGGGATTGCCACTGTTACGGTCAGGGATTCGCGTAATCGCGAGCACGACCCTATTCTCGGCGTTGTGCCACTCAAGCTTTCGGATATCTTGGAGACTCTTGTCAAGTCACAAGGTGGTACCCGTTGGATGGAGGCATCGGCTTTGGACGCATCCGTATCTCGCTCCTCTTCCGTAATATCGAGACTCGCCTTCCCCCTAACCTTCTCGGTTGGGATGTCGGCACGTGTGAGTTCACCTCGAGCACATACTCGCGCTGAATTACACCGACGGCGCAAAACTACGCCTCCGAACTAGTGGCGGCACGGGCAAGATCCCGCGTCAAGCTCGAAGAAGGCGACGGATACTACTGGAGCTCATCTAAGAAAGATGGCAAAAACGACGTGCGGCTTCCAGTGAAATACCGCTACCGCTCGCCACCATAAGCTGACGCCTACGCTGTCATATGGCTACACCGCCTCATCGACAATGAAGAAACCGACATCAACATCCCCATTTGGCAGACCAGCGCTCCCGCACGCATCACCCAGAACTATCCCTTAACCCGCTGGAATTCGTCCATTCGTTATCGACAAGAATTAACCAATTAGATCAACGTAATCGACCGTACACGTTGTTTGGATTCGGGTGTTCTGCACGCACCAACTTACTCCATGGACGCGGGTTAAGGGATATCACAGAGGAAAACTGCAAAAACGAGCCCTGGTTAGAGGACCTCAAAAAAGTCGGACGCCTGCCGTTCCACGCGAGGTTCAAAGCGGGCACCGACGAGAGCCACGAGGCATTGATCACAGACAACGACTCCCGCGAGACGTACGAGACGGGAAGGCCTGTCTTGCAGAGGCGTCCGCCAGCGCCGTCCAATTATAGACCTTCTGCATGATTACATCATCAGCCTCATTATAAATGATGAACGATGGCAGCCTTGCACGTAATCCAATATCAATTAGTCTCCCATTGTAACAGATCGTCTCTGAAACATGAAGCTCGCCCCAAGGAGTGCGACCCCCACGAGGAGTCTTGTTACATCAACTCTCCAGAGGTCTATTCCAGCCTCGTGCAGTTTCATTCTCTTCAAATATTCCGTTCACCCCCAAGAGATATCTTAGAACGCTTACAACAATTAAAACCTAAGCATGGCCGAACTCTTCTCCGCCATTGGGGCTCCCGCTCGCATCGCCGGCCGCGCGCCCCTAGTGGCTCGCTACATATCGAGCGGGTTTTCCACGCTCAGAGGCTCCAGTCCTTATGCCGCCACTCGGTTCGGCAAGTCGTACAGATGGAGGCCGTGGTTGCTGCTGGATATCAAAGACCTCGAGACGCTGGAGGAGCTGATAAACACCGGCAGCGACACGCAGATAGCCGCGTTCAGGACGTCGCAACTCTCCGTGTGCGGAATGACCGCGATCGTCGTAAGCTAGTCCCAACTCCGCGTGGCCGTCCTAGGAAGAAATAGAAAAAGAGGGGTTGCGGAGAAAGCGGTGTTAATTTGATTGTTTTTTGATGGCTAGGGTGCGCTGGTAGCCCAAGCCGGTATCACGGCTCTGCAGTTGCCCCAGCTCGACCGCATCCACTACACGTGCCGCGGCTCCTTCACCATGTGCCTCATCACGAGCCTGCTGGCCGTCTTCCTTGCCTGCCTGCAGCAGCGCGCGCTTGGCCCCGCGGCCGAATCCAGCGCGGCGCGGGCGTGGCTTAGCAATGGCGTCCGCTACACCAACGCGCGTGGGGAGTCGTCTTTGCAAAGCTCGATGGTGGCGCACATGATACTGAATGCGCCCCTCGAGATTGTCAGCATGGCGATCACACTGTTCATGGTCGGCTTGGGCTTGTATTTGGGGCTGGGGATGACGGCGGGGGTAAACCTGAGCACCGGCGCGAACGACAACAGAGGTGTTCTGATCTCGTTTGTCATTCCCACCTTTTTCATTCTAGTTATGTTTGGATGGATGATGGGCACGAAGGACCTTGAGGAGGCGAGTTATAATCCGCACAGCAATTTTTCTGGCGACGGAAACGCGGCAGATTTGAGCAGTGAGGGCGTCTCCAACAGTTTGCGTTCTGGCTCGGCTTTTGCCACGGATGTCGAGGATCCTGCGCAGCTCAGACGACTTAGGAGCAGCAAGTCCGGGCAATTTGGTGCTGGAGATGGTAGCGGCGAAGGGTTGAGACAAGCTCTACGGGATGCTGCGGTTGCGCAGAGACAGTGTGCACGGGCAAATGACGAGGTCGCACGACAGTATGAGCGGTTTATAGACGGTCACTTCCCATATTAGCATAATAACGGCAAAGAGGCAATTAGAACACCAGAGAGGACACATAAGAAAGTAAAATATATTCGCTATGCCCGTACTTCCTAAGTAAGCACATAGCACTAAGGCTCTACATATCTCTATCGAGGGGTAGGTTGGGTAGTCGTTGGAGTATAGCTTCGTTGTGAGCCATCTAGTTCACAGCTGGAATGAAGTAGAATTTCAGACGAAGATCTTACTACGCAGGAGCATAAATGCCGATGCTCAGACGAAATTGATATTCTTTCTTGATTACTTCTCTGCTCTTAATTAGGATGTGCATGGATGAGAAGAGAGTGATCGGGAAAAGCTACTGAATAATCCTTCGCCAGTGAAAACAGTGGAGGTCCTTTGAGACCTAGTTGATGCGGAAACCTGAAAATGCCTGATATATCTTTCTCATTACGATCTGCACGCAACTTTATAGGAATTTTCCGTTCTATCCTTCCTTTTCAATCATTGGGTAACGGGCTTCGTTTCTTTCGGCGTGCGGGCGGGCTATATCCTTCAGCATTCTAGTCTCTGTATATTACTCTCTAATAAAATAGCAAAATGTTGGTATCTCATATACGTTCATGTCCGTGTACAGAAAAACGTGTAAGGAGGGATGGAAAAATGCCTGATTCACCTACACGATACTCTCTCCCCTTCACCCTTCACAATTATCACGATAAGAAAATTCAGGGCAGCAAACTTCATAGCTTCACTACACTACAACTACATCAACCCGACTCCACGCCACGCCAACCCAAACCCACCGCCCGCCAACCCAGCATGCAATGCACGATTCAGCCACACCATCACAAAAGTCGCAACTACTGCAAAACCACTCCAGCAGAGGACGAACGTTATGTCCACCCTTGGGGTATACATTATGCAAACCATTTGGCTCCCCCTTCGCCCGCCAATGAGGAAAACACCACCCCTTGTAGTAAAAAGAATAAAGACAGAAAGTAAAGGGGCGCTGTTGCCCGGAACACCTGCGCAGATTGTAAAATGATGAGGTAGGGGAACTATGGACAGGGAAGGAAAAGGGGAGGAAGTGGTGGGTGCGATCGACGCGGAGAAGATAAAGGGGTGGTTGTGGTGGTGAGGATCTGAGGACCCAAGCTGGGAAATCTGAGTCGTTTTGGTCTTGGCCTAAGAATACTGGCGGAGGTGCTGAGAGCGGCTACTGGCTTTTCATCAACTGCGTGATGTTGTTCCATTTCTGCTTCAGCATCTCGTGCTCGGAGTTGATCTGTGTTAGTCAAATGTTAGCCCAGTCTGCAATGTCGCATTTCTATGTTGGTGACGAAAGATTTTCTGCTCACCTCAGCCCATTGCATCTTCGTCTCCACGAGCTCCTTCTCCATATCCGCCAACTGCTCTTCAAGTGCTCTGTTCTCGTTATGCACCACAATATTCCGCTGCATAACCGTCTCCATCTCCGTCTTCAGCCGCTGCTCGACCTCCTCCGGCTGCGTCTCGACAATCTTCTGCAGCTCCTCGACTCTCGTTTTCAAAACCTCGTTCTCATCCTGCAGTGTCTCGTTCTCGACTTTCGTGCGCACGAGCTCCGACGCAACTTGCACGTGCTCCGTGTCGCTCTTCTCAGCGCGTTCTTCCAGTGTGCGTACCTTGATGCTGAGCGCTTGCGCCATCTGCTTCAGCGACTCGATTTCCGTCTCGCGCTCTTTCTCGAGTCGTTGCTTCTCTCTCCACTCGGATGTGTACTGCTTCAGCATCTCAGGCGTGACTTTAACGGCGCATGCATCTTGGACTAGCATATCGGCGCGGTAGACCTCTTTATCGATCCCACCAGCAGAGCCAAAGAAGCCGCTTTCAAGCAGCGAGGAAGCAGACGGTGCTTTATCGATGTAGACGTCGAAGAGGCGTTCTTTGAGGAAGGTAGTTAGAGCCCCCATATCTTTCATACCGAGGAGAGTCTGCGTGTTCTTCTGCATGAGCACGATGCCAAATTTTAGAATCGCGCCTTCAAGACCTTCGCTAAGGATGAGATCGTAAATACGTAGAACAAGCTGTAGTGGGAAGCGGTAGACGAAGAGCGTGAGAAACCACTGCGTAGCATAAAGCTGAGGATTAACGCCTCGGCGGTGAAGATGACAGTATAGGGCCGGCTCGAAGTCTTCAAGAAGGCGCTCAAACTGGTACAGGTGCAAATGTAACCCAGGCATATCGTGAATAAACATGTCTCGAAGGCCGTATTTGTTCATGAGTCGTACAAGAAGACAAAATGCTTCTTCTTCCGGCATCTGCAGAAAAGGTCAGCGATGTTGATGTTTCTTACTTTAGCTGGCGTGTCTGTACTCACATTAAACAATAATGGCATAGCAATGAAGTTTATCCCCTGCGCATATCCAACAGCCTCATCAAACAAAGCGTACGCTTTACAAACGCCAAATAAGCCGTCTTGCAGTCCAGCCGACATGACATATTTTGAGTAGCTTGTCCGCGCACCCAGATCACGTCTGATAGCCTTCTCCAACTTCTGCAGCGCGGCAGCTTCTTCTTTGGCTACTTTGGCTTTCTTCTTTTTCTCTGCCGCAAGGCTTGCTTGTAGCTTTACCATAGCTTCCGGTCCCTGCTCTCCAATAGTGGTAGGCGACCCAGCTGCTGCATTTGTGGTGCCCGATGTCGCAGTAGTAGCTGGTGTCGAATGGTCTGAGTGAACTGAAGACGACGATGAGGCAATTGAGTCTTTCTCTTTTCCGTTGACAGTCGCATGGCCACTGTTTTCCCGAGACATGTGCGGAAGCTGGATCGTGACTCGCTCCTTATCCGTACCCCTCGCTACCAATTCCCTATAAACACCCTCGAGCTCCTCATTCTTACTTTGCGCCAGCACCTGCCATACGACGCCACGAATTGCCTGAGGGATCCCGCTGGCGATCGCTTGATTAAGCTCCTCGGGACTTGTTCGCGCAACCGCCGCCGGTCCTTCGTACACCACTGATTGCCACAAGTCCCAGTCAACGGGCACTGCGGAGTCGCTAGCTGGGCCCGCAGCAATCCCAGCTGCTGTTCCAGGGGCCAGGTTCGGATTGATGGTAGGTTGCTTCATAGTGGTAAGTCCGGGACTGGAGGGAGCCCGAGTTATACTTGGTGGTTTGTCTTCTTTTTCCTCTGCTGCACTTTCAGGGCTAGCAATTCCTAGGCCCATACTAGCTGAACGGCCGACAAGACCAGCGAAAGCCCCACCAGAACCTGCACCATTTTGTCCATTCTCATCCTCCAGCGATGTAATTCCAGCCTCTTCCCTCATACGAAGAAATTTAAACCTATCCCGGAGACTGCTTTGGCTTGACCTATTGTTCGATCCATCGGCAACACTTTCGTCCTCAATTTTACTCAGCATGAGCTCCGGATTGCTCCCAATTGTTGCCAATGATGTATTGGTATTTTTTCGGTCGTGTCCTGGCGATACAGCTGGCAGAGGTGGTGATGCGACTTTCTTCTCAGTAGTATTCCGCGAAAGCCAGGAGAAAGGGCTAGTTATTTTTCTTGACGGAAGTGGAGGAGGAATCGTTTGTCTTTCGGGTGCGGAAGGAGGAGGTGGGAAATTCACTGGCGGCATGGTCCCGGATAGACCTCGAAGCCCAGTGCGTTCTCGTGGAGGCAATTTCGGTAGTAGTGCGGGCGGTGATGATTGCACGCCGTTCTTGGCAGATTCTATAATCCATCAGCATACAGTTCAGTTTCAGTGCACTGCTGCACTGTGAATTTTTTCCTTTAGCACCATTCATGCCGAAACGCCAGATGTGGATATTGTGTTGCAAGGGATGTAGTCCAATTCGGCCTGCTGAGTGGGACACCCTTGCTAAACGCCGAAAGGGATTATAGTACGGACCTTCTTCTAGACTAACATCATCCATATCTGATGTTACAGATATCCTATGCGCTGTAAGGAGTGGTGACTTTGCGGGTGGTGCATTCTCCCCATACTCCCCAACATGGCCATTCACTCCTTCTCCCACGACGCCGTTCGGCATTTTGGGTAATGGATGTTCTGTTATGCTATCCCCTGTTGATGTAGAAGATGACGATGGTCTACGGCTGGTCGAATATCTTGACATCGAGCGGTCCGAGTGTGAGGGAGGTCGAGGGGTCATGTCCGATGCATCTTCAAAGATCACCTGTCCGTAAGTATACCAGTTAGCGATTTTCGGGCGGTTGCCAGTGAGTTGAGGAGAAATGAGAGAAGAGCCTACTTCCTCTCGATCAGAACTATTTCCGGTCGAGGGCCGAGTATCCATGACAGGGGTGGTTGTAGCTAAATTACTAGATGTCGTGCGGAGTTGCTTTGGTGGAGTGGTTTGATCAAGGAGAGAAAAGATGGTAGGCGAATCACAGTGGGTGCTTGGTTGGTCTGCGGCTGGCGTGAATTATTTGGAAAGCAGTTCGTCATTCATTGCAAGTCGTAAGGGGGAAGCCGTCAATGGGTGTTGTGGAGAGCCGAAATTTGAGAATAAAATGTTGTTGTGAGAAAGCTTGAAGCTAAAGAGAGCAGCCACAGCGTGCGGGAAGCCACGACGCTAGTGGCGGGTACAAAATAAATATAGGTTGCGATGGCGATGACAGTTTCACTTGCAGGATGGCCGCCTTGGTCAGCTCACAACGACGAGTTGCTGCTGAGAGAGGACTCCTTTTCTTCGAACAATCTGTCCATTCTACAATATACGCGGCCTCCTTGCACTAGTCCTTGCACCCTTTTGCCTAGGCGGCCCCGTTTCAAGGTCAACCTGAAACAACTATCCGGGGAAGTTGATGCCCGCCAAAACCATCCCTATTAACCCCTTGTCACGCGACTTGACACAACTCTTCCTCCTTTCTCCTCCTGCATCATATATTATCAAGCCTCCATCGCTAGCTACGTCTATCTACAAACATGCGTAAATTGATTTTAGGCAGGTGCATCGAGACTAAACAATCGAGATACAAGCGCCGGCAGGGGCAGCGCTACAATACGTACATCTACCCATTGATACCCAGGGCTGCTTCTAGACGCTATAAAACATATTTTTATCGGACAGCTCAAGTGTAATTATCTTACTGCTGCTTTCTCTACATCCCACGCCGCCTCCTTCATTTGTGGAGTCTTCTAAACTTTGCTTGACAATTCTCTCTTCGGCTGAAGCACATGCATCATTGCATTTCTCACACAATGTCTCATGCCACACAGTTGTTTGGGGATGCTTTTTTTTTATGGCGTCCATGTTCTAGCTGAAGATTAATGAGCACATCTGGTGCTTATCCAACTCGGCTGCGCCTTTCTCGTGACTTCAGCTTACGCCACACTAAGTTTACATCCCTAGTGACGTATAATGTTGTCGAAGGGGTAGTTTCATCTGCGAGACTTGACTCACGCGGCGACACTACGGCGGCAAGAGCATTTAAGACACAAAATACGCCCCAGGTAACTTCAACCCACCCAGGAACTCTCCCCTTCTCTGTTCGGCAACTACCATTGTATTTCAGGAATCACAAGCAAACATTTCAAGATCCCTCCTGAAGCTCATCTGAAGCCTTTAGACGGTCGATTTGTTGGAGTTAGCTTGACATCATCTAAGAATACTGCTGTCTTCCTTATCATCACTATTATTTTTCAAACGAACATCGTCGCTAGAACAATGTGCAACGTTAAGTCAAATTCCAATAGCCAGGTTGTTTTACAAATGTGCAACCTCAAACAATTTATCCAATCCAACTTACGAACAGGGGCCACTAGATTCACTGTGCCAAGCTATTCGCTCGTCTCGAAGCTCCGGCACAAGACGTTTACTTTAGTCCACAGCTTTACGCCAAACTGGCTCCGGGAATACCTTCTTTCTAGGAGCTAGACTGTTCATTGGCTTTTAGAACCTCTGGCCTCATGTCTTTGTTCCCTTAGGCGGACTCGCCCAACCCATTGTCGCACGCAACACCACAAGGCAAGGTGTATTTACTTTGTTCATATCCTGGTAGATACTAATCTACTATCACACCTCACAATGTCATTAGTTACTCAGCTACCATGCTAACAACGCTTTGCTCTGTTCATCATATGCGACTAAAAACATAAGACATAACTCCATGCTACTACAAATAAGCCAAAACTTCCCTTTCCAAAGACTTTATCAATGGCTTCCTCAAGCAAGGATACAGCCCAACAAGAAACTCCTACACCATCTAGCCCCTTATCAAAGTGCGAGGAAGATATAGAGCGAGAAGCCATCCAAAATCCCAACCTGATCGAGTACCAAGTGGATCCACAGCTGCTGACAACTCCCCTGCACAGTACCTCGCCAACTTCCCAAACATGCGACTCCCAAGCCGGCACATTGCGCATCTCGGGCTCACTATATTCCTCCTCATCGTCATCTAGTACACCGCCATCGGGCTGGGTAGCGCAACCCGCACCCACCAGCGCGAGTTCACCAGCCTTCCCGAACACCCCAACATCAACATCGTCGTAAACGGCGCGCCAGCCCACCTAGACGGCGCAGCCGTAATAATCGCCACCATCCCGACCGAACGGCCTCCAGACACCCAGCCGGCAACCCACGCCCCGCTACTCTTCACCCGCACGACGCTGCAGCCCTCTGCGACCCTCGAAGTCATCTGATCGGTCCCCACTTACAGCTGCCCCTCCGTCGTCCTCGAGCCCGGCGTCCCGGGCGCCGTGGGTGTGAGCGACTAGCTGAGATCCCTTCGTCGAGTGCTTCATGCCGCTGTACACGCGCACGCGCGGCGACGACAGCCTGCCCACGGGAGCCGACGGCCTCGTGCACTACACGCGCGCGGTCGGGCCGGTGCCCGTGGCTACGGGGACAGGCCGTGAAGGGAGCGCGGAGGATGCGGGGTCGGATACGCGGACGGGTGCGGTCTTGGTTACAACTTCTGTGGGTACGAAGGCAGGTGCGATTGCGAAGGGAAGCGCGGGTGTGACGGTAAGTACTAGCGTTCTTGATGCGTCTTTCTTAAGGAGTCATGGCTTCCCGTTGCCGGCGTCTGCCGACTTCTATTTCCCCGACTTCTGTTTTGAAAGCGGCGATTTAGCTCTTTCCAGTCCTGGAGGCTGAATTGCAAGGTTTGAAATGATTTCCTTGTACAGTACGGATTCTGGGTTGTATTTTCATTTTGCATGTGATCATGACGTGTTTTTAGACTTTCAGTCCTAGAAAAACTGTAGAGTCCGGTATCCATGGCGTTCCTAGTCTTTTCAATAAATTACTGCTTTGATATATTTGTGTTTTATGGTGTGACTTCTTTCGTCCAATAGTGGAAAGCTGGGACTGATTATTTTGCTCAAAATAAAATCTGTGTGACAAAATAGCTGCTATCCATTTAATCAAACTTATTATAATTTTAGAAGATGGGAATGCAAAATCTCCATTACCATCTCATCCATAATTCTAAATTCCCTCATCACGCTCACCAACAAACTTCGCTTCCTCATATTCCTACCCTGAAACTTTCGGGAAGGAGAGTACCATCCCATAACTTTCTCAATCCCGCCTCATCTACTCCCATCACCAGCTCCATCCCATGCCAACCCAGAATACTTCTCGAATAGCAAATCCCTCAAAGCTCCCCTATCCTCCGCGACCGCCGCCAGACTGAGCGCTTTTTCCGCCCATAGTTTACAATTAGCATCGTCTGACGCGCAATAGAAATCCACTGCGCGATTAAATGAGGTCGTGGCAAGCCACTCGAGCTCAGATGCGGGGTAGTGATTGGGTTCCTATTTCATCCGATTAACGATTGGTATCATCAAACGCAAGAATTTCTTAATGTATACGAGTGAAGAGTCAGCTAAGAGGGGAGCGAGGCGGAAAGATGAAGTTGATAAGGGCTGAGGGATTTAAAACTTACGTTCTGCCGCTTTTGCGCAATATTTGTGGCTTGGTCAAGGCATTGTAAGCTGATATTTTCGTCAAAAGACAGGGAGATCTGGAAAAGACAGCGGATCCAGCGGGCTAGTTTGGTGATATCTCTACCGCCGTGACGCCAGGAGAGGTTGATGATTTTCTATGATTATCGGCTCATATACTTAATTTTTAGAATGATAGAAATGTAGATCGTACCTGTAACACAGCAAGAATTTCTATCGCATAAAATTAGCCATCGGTTATAAAGAATCGTGGAAAATTGGCAGACAAACTGGCTTGATATGATCCATCTAAGTCGGCCTTCAGCATGCAAGAATGAATGACAAGGACAAGATCCGCCAGCGTCTCATAGTGATGTGGGTTCTCGTACTTCCAGCACTCCTATAGGGTATTATAAGCAATCAATTATCTACGAGTGGAGACAGCATTACCTGGAATAAATCATCCATAGCATTCCAATCCTCCAGCTTGAGTACTGCCTCAAGCTCAAATTTGACAATCTGGAAGTACTTGGCTATTAGATCGTCCTTCGCGGAGTCGCCAAACGCCTTTTCCTGCATTTGTTGCAAAGCCAGATTTCGAAAGCTTTGGGCATGCCTACGCACAGCGAGATAGTTTTTCAGCTTTGAGATAATTAGCTACACACCTGTACAATGTTAACTGACAAAGGAGCATACTGAAGCTTGAATATTATCTTCTGCCCGAGCCAAGGCGATGAATGCGCAAGCAGAGAGGAAATCACAGAATATCCGGCGAATGAGAGTCTCCTTTCCTTGTAGCTGGTCTTCTTTATCCAAGAGTTCGATGAACTAAAGTTCAGAATTAGCAAATTATCCGCCAAATATGCGCATGAGCACTATACCTGAATGCAAGCGGCGAGAAGCCGAGTGAGGCTCTTTGGGTTCAGTTCTGCACAATGCTTTAGGGAAATATTGTATGAATTTTTCGAAAACCATTCCAGCTCGACAGTGGTAAAGCTATGTTGGGATTGGGCATTCTGAGGTCGTCTTGCCGCTTTTGCCCGAGCAACAGCTAACACAATTAGTGAATGTATTCTTTGAAAGGCATAGTACTAGGCACACCTCCTTCGAACAATTTGCCTAATTCTTCGGCAACACTCTGGTTAACCACTCCCTCAACTATAAGCTCCGATAAGAGAAGTCGGGCGGTACACCTAACATATGATTAGACATGGATGGCATGCAGGTACCTCAGCATACCGAAGAAGCGCCGGAAGATGCACACCGACTGGTGCACCATATCCATATTTCTCAAGTACCTTCTGAAGAGCTATCACCGCCTGCCTTTTATCGCCTGCCTGTTGCGCCTCTAAAACACAGGCGTAGAGTAGCGTATCATCTTTTGTGGAATGTTGGCAGACCACGTCGAGGCACTCCGCAGCTAAGCATAACGGTGAGCCTTTGCTACCTCCATAGAAGAACTTTAGCTCTTACCAAGGCCCGCATCAGCACTTCTAAGGGAAACCTTATACATCAAATACCTTGTCATAGCAGCAGCTTTACCGGCCTCGGACATTTGAAAGAATATTCCTCGGGCAGCGGCGTAGTCCTGTCGCGCCAGCGCGCACAGTATTATTTTCCTATCGATTTTGGCTTTGTTTAAGTCTCCTGCTTTCTCTAGCAGTGGGTGAGCAGAAAGGCGACACCATGCTTCTGTTATCTCATACTGAGATTGATTGTAGGCAGCTTCTGTTCGCTTCCAGAGCAGCTAACCAAGTTAACCAAGTATCTATATAATCAAGTTAATTAAGGAGAATAAGGATTGGCTCGGCTTACCGTTTGAGCAGCGTGAGTTGCGGGTGCTCCGAAAGAGCCCTTCATATTCCGTGATACGATGTCAAATAGCTCTTGAAGGGATTCGAGAACATTTCCCTGGTCTGGACCTTTGGTACTAAGCCATATCCGAGTTATGGTTGCTTTTTCAATCCAGTCAAGTCTCTCTGCGGAGAATAAACGAAGAGTGATTAAGTCATCTATGGTTTTACATGCTGTTGTAATACTACCAAAAGAAGCGGTTAGGAGCGACCGGAGCATGTCGACATCAGTTTGGCATACCTATGATCTTTCAGTTTATGTATATGATGCATGATACTGCTCCTTCATTAATTTTACCTGCATGTGGGTTAGAAAGATTTGTGCCTACGTTTTGAAGTTGGTTTCTGTCAAAACTACAGAGCGTATCATTCGTAGAAGTGCTGCAATATATTAGGTCTAGTGACTGTTTTTGGCGTAAGTTAACATACTGCTGTAATACTGATCACTGTCTAGAGTCTTTGCGGATGAGAGGATCTCTAGCTTTAGTAGTGAGACTACCATCTTGTCGCTGTAGTCCTATAATCTCTCAGATTCTCTCTAAGTCGATGGCACTGTAATCAACTTAAATCGACCTACCGTTTCTAAGAGGTTGACTAATTCCAAGGCCTTCTGTTGCGCCTCACAGTTTTGCAGCTTGAGTAGAGCTTGGACTATGCGCACTCATCAGTTCACATCCCCAACCTATAGAACGGACATGCCGTACTCAAACTTTGCAGAATGCTTAGTTTTAATTCGCCGGCATCTGCGCTCAGTTTCTCCAGTTCCTGCTCTCCAAGAAAATCATGCGATCTCTCTAGCCACTTCACAGCTAGCTCGTACTGCTTTTGGTTTAATAAGTCCTTCCCAATCTCATAGAGAAGGTCCGATATGCTCTCAGTGGTAGCGGGATCAAGCTGGTTCCCGGATATAACACATTTCGAGAACATATGCTCTGCAATATCAAGGCGTGATTGCCTCCATGCCTATGCGTTACTATCAGAGTGGTAACCTTGCGTGGGAATGAGATTGAAGGATATATACTCACCAGCGCGGTCCTTAAAATAAAGTATTCCGCCTTTAGCCTTAGGTGTACGCGCCCATCCTCTGGGCTGATCTGGTTCTCTAGTTCCGCTAGATCATTTTCAAAGTGTGCAGCGCGCTCTAGCACCTTCAGACACAACTCAGCATGCTTCTGATCGAGACAAAACCTGGCGGCTTTGAGAGCAACCTTGAGCAGCCTGACACAGTTCTGCGTGTTACTGCACGAACTCTGTTGCCCACTATCAAGCAAAAGAAATGCAAAGACGCGCAGGAGGCATAACAGCTTCTTATCACAATTCGTGTCATCTCGTCGGAGGCGTGTCGAGATGTTCCAAAGCTCGGTACCTAGGCCATCGAGTTCCTCCTGCCTAGCTGCGTTAACAGTGGAGGGAGCGAGCGGGAGGGTTCTAGTATGGCTCTGGAGTTCAGCGGAGAGATTTATATCTCGAGGGTCAGCTCTGAGGCGTTCCGCAACGCCTTTAGAGAATGCTGCATTGAGGAAGAGTTAGCGGTCTAAAAGAATGGAGATGATTAATGCGCGTACAGAGCAGTGATTTGAGCTTCTTCTCTTTTTCCATCCTTGCTGCATTGATTGGGGCCATTGTGAGATGAAGATTGAGAGATTGAGGATCTGGGTGCTGGAGCGTAGGTTGAGTTTGACGTTAAAAGAGGCGCACTCTCTTTTGGCCGCAACTTTCTCACAACTGCGCGTCAATAGAACAGGGTAACAAGAGATATATAAAACTAAGGCAATACTCATCATTTCCAAACTCATACACAGGAAATAAAACTTATGCACAAATGGCACGAGCTACCTACATGGTATATAGAAGTGGACTTTTCGCCAGTCTTTCAATCAGCCGCCGGTGGACTTCCCGAATGTGTGCATGCATTTTGATTTCACCCTCGCGAACATCTCATGACCCTAGCGAGAGTAATGTACGACTTGCTGATTATGAATGTTGCTCAAGCCGTACTAAAGCAATATTATGGATCCAAGTATCATTTAAAAACACCACGCAAGGCTCAAAAGGCTGCGTCCTACAACAAGCCGGAGTATAACACCATACAGAATGAATTAACTCTTTGCATTCTACAGCACAAGTGCCGGCCTAGTATGTGCAAATGGCGCGCTATATTATTGACCAGGTGTTGTGGATGGTATCATAGGCAGGAAGTTGCCGACAATCAAAGCAGGTCTGTGGATATATTAGAATAGCAGTTAATGGAATATTGTCGAGACACCCACATATTGTAAATATCACGACGTATCGTGAAAGAGAAGCAACAGCGGATTTCTGGGTCTTGTGAGTTCATGTCGGGATTCTTTAGAGAACAGCTAGTCAAGATGGCCTTCTGTGAGCTGTCAAAAGCAATAGCGCCGAATTTTTCCCAGTAGCTCACTAGTGAACCTTCAACAATAATTTCGTGGACTGCGATGTTGCCCTGTGAGCTGATTCAGCAGGTGTATTGGCGCTGGTGCTGGAATCAAACTTACATCTCTCAGCTTCTCAATTGGAACGTGAATCAGCTCTGCCATCTCCTTATTACCTCTAAATATCTCTCCTGTTCTTCTCCAGCAGCAAGCAGGAATGGCCATGCTGGCAAAGACCCGGTCGTATTCCATCAGACTTTTATCAAACCACATCTCAACGCGTACAAGTTCTATATCCGTGAGCGACTGCATTCGCTCTCGGAATTTAGGTCTGAATTTGTCTAGTTGCCGCAAAATCCTTACGCGAGAAGCTGGTTGCATATTTTGCTCCATGTACTGATTCAGCCGCGCGTAGCCCTTCACGTAGTTGAAAGGCTTCAGCATTCCGGCATCGATCTTTGCTTTCAAGAGCTTGTTCATCCGTTCTTCTGGCGTATCGGAGCCAGCGGGATCTGCCGCAGTCATGTAATACTTCTCTCGGGCTTTGTCGATAGGAAACGCACTTGCCGGTCTCGAGATCGAGCCGCCTAGCACAGACTGGGCGGGTGGTGGTAATAATTGGTTACTACTCTGTGCATTAGGATTGTAAAGAGCATTATTTGAGAGTGTTCCCATAGAATTTGTCAGAGAAGGGTCGGAGAAGAGATTGTGAATATCTCCACCACCATATATGGCGCCGTCATCCATTAGGCTGTTACTTAGAAAGTCGTTAAGAAGGTTGTATTCGTTGCTGACCTCGGACGTGTTAAACATATAAGAAGGGTGAAAGTGATGCATATCCTGGAAATGCTGATTGGATGCTGAATTCCAATCATTGTAGTTCAGATCTTCACGATGTATCAGTATGATGCGCACAAAGGCCTGGGGGAGCGTGTAACCAACATGACTGATTATTGCCGGTCAGGGATGGAACCTGTGGCGCAGATACGGGCGTGGGTTGGGCGATCGGCGCTGCGTTGGCAACTCTGTTCTGAGGCAATGGGGCCGGCGCAAGGTTTAGCCCTGTATCTGGAGCATTTATGTGCTGGTCGAGGGCATTTATGGAGGAATCGGATGGTGCAACCTCTTGCTTTGAGGATTCCTCTTCGCCATTGGTACTGTCAGGGTCGGTCTTGCTCTTTTTAATAGATTCTCGAGGCTCATCATGGCAAAGGTGTCCGATATTTCGCTTGATACATCGAGTACATGGCCGCTCCTGAGCAGTAAGGGAGATGACGGTCAGCGCGAGTCGACGAATAAGGGTTCCTGACGCAGCTTACAAGGTCGCAAGTCATATGCTGTTCGGGTGCAAAGTCAGCATGCGGTGTACAGTCTTAGCAGCGCCAATGTCATGTGTCTTAAATGTAGTGCTTTGGAGTCTCGAGGGCAAAGCTGCGGCTCACCGAACGTCTGCAGTAGATGCACGCTATCGGATGCGCCAAAAGTTAGCACGCTCACTTCCATGTGTCAATATGCACAGAACCATATTCTGACCATGATTGACCTTCCTGCGTTTCTTGGGACTTCTCGTTATGCCCTCCGCACCAGAAGATGAAGTCCCCTTCTGGGAGGGGCTCGTTTTCGGCGCATTGGATTTATCGGCCTCGCTCCCTTGATCCGTGGCTTTGGGCGTCGTCATACCATGGGGAGTTGCTCCATTGGGTCCTTGTGTAGCTTGGGTCATCAAAAGCGGTGGAAGGCTGCGGGAAGTTCAGAAGCTGGGTTGCTGGGCTCGGGAAGGCGCAGTGGTGAGAGTTGTACGAAAAGGTCGTCAGGTACGACCTGCGAACGTGTTCGAGGTAGATGCTGTGCCCTTATACCTTCTTTCAACCCTGAGTCCTGACACGGTTTTTCCTGGAGAAATCAATGTACAGGAAAAGACGGTTTGCGAGGTTTATTCCACCAGCAGCACGCGATGCTAGATACGAAGTACGGTCCAGCCGGGCGATCTGCCGAGGATAAGCCCGCGTGGCCCGGCGCCCGCTTTCGCTCTCTGGCTTGTGGCGGGGGTCTTGGGCAGTCTGTGGCTCCGCTCATTAATTTCACACCATATGCGTCCACCGAGGACAGATGGATAAGCAAACAGCACTTCCGTGAGTCATTTTAAGGCTTTGAGGTTGAGCGGAATATTTTTCTCCAGACAGTATGCAGGAGGGAACCAGGGGGACCAATCAACAGCGGTCTTGACCGCATCTTTTGCCGTGGGAAAGAGCTGGATAGCATCTGGAATAGCTCTGTATGCAAGAACCCGAGAACCGGAGCACTGGGATGTTCAATTATGGGCTGAAAATGATATCAGATTCATTGAACTGTAGGCCATGAATCGTGCGTCCGGCTACCGCGCACGAGGCCAGTATACCATTACCCAAGCATTTCTTCCAGAAAATCCTCCAGTCGCTCCCTAGCCATTTCATCTTCATTTCAACACATGCAGGCGCCAGATCTTGGGCCAGCGTGTTCAGCCGTAAAACTCCTGATGACGCCCCCAGCATGTATTCCCAGTTCCATGTCCAAGACTCCCTGGTGCAGGATGCTCCCAACCTTCCTTGAACCCACCTCGTTTGCTTCAAATGCCGCGCGGAGCCGTTGATAAAAGATAACATACCTGACGCCGAGCATGTCCTGGAAATCATGTTTGAATCGTTGTATCGTACAGTTGTGGACTCATATGCTTGAACAACACATTGTCTAGCGTAACTTGAGCGTCTTTCATTGCATTCTCAATTCCCTGGACTTCAGCATGACTTGCCTGCATGCTCTCGAGATGGTTCCGGAGCTGATCGAGAAGCGGCGCTAGCTCAGGGTCGGGGTCGTCGAATAAGGATGGCTCCGTCGATTTAGAATTTATGAGGTTGATATCATCAGGTCCATCGCCGTCAACCTCAAAATTCTTCGGAAGCCGTAAGAGAGGATGGGTCTGGAGCTGCATTAGAGGTGTTCGTAGCAGATGATATAATAAAAATTACCTTAGTGACCTGCTCTCTTTGTCGCGTCTTCTCAGCCTTAGCATTTCCCTCGAGCCTGGCCAGAACCTCTTGGTCTCGCTCCAACTGCATCTCCTCCTTCTCAATCTCTGCCTTCAGCAAATCCACTGAATGCATGGCGGGTGTAAGTTGGTTCTCAAGTATTCTCTTCGGCTAAGTCAGCATAGTCCCTTGGAATTATGATCAAGCGATATCGCGCTTACATTTCGTTCAATTAGCTTCTCTAAATCAAAGTGTACCTCCTTTGTTTTTGGGGGGAACGGCATCTTCGGCAGCCGTTCCTCCAGCTTCCTCACTTCTGCTCCTAGAATCGTTTCTGCTTCCAATCTCCTTCGATCATCCCGACGGCTTAGTATGATGGGTCGTTTTGCAACTTTGAAGAGTTCACGGACTTGTTGCTGAACTAGCTGGGAAGGGGGGACCCATTTCGAGGCGACAACATCTTGAGGGATATTGCGAGTGCGGGGTTTGAGATGCTGGAACTTCTTCGGAGCTCGTTCCTCTATAGGTTCGTGAAGCTCCGCTTCTTGAGCTTTGCGCTTCTTGCGCCCAGATGTTTCGGGCGCTGCAGGTCGGCCGGGTTTGGAGCGTGTTTGGGTTCGCGGTTGTTCATTTCGCGAGTTGGAAGATGCTGCAATAGATTCTTCTTTATCCTGTCGTCGGCGCCGTATAGATTGAACTTCAAGAGAAGGTCTACCTCTCTTTCTTTTTGGCTGGTTATCGGATGTATTCGTCTTGGATGGGGGTGGTGGAAGATCTAAAGACGCGTTGCTTGGTCGGCTACGCTTTCGCCTTTCTCTTGCTCGAGGAGGAGCCTGCGAGAACATTAGGTATTTCTTTGGCAATAGGAGAAAAATAACATACCATTATTGCAGAGGCAGCTAAATCATTCGTTTGTCGAGACACGATCAACGCGTGTTTATGATCCGGAGCGGGGCGTAATGCCAAGCAGTATTTACTCACGCTTTTCCTAATTGGGGAAAGGCCATCTAGCAACACATGAATGCCGTAGGAAAATGTTTCGTGTACGGGTAAGCGTTTGAGTGGATTTCTATATTGAAATAATATCATTATATACGATACCGACACGAGAAGCAACAAGAAATACCCAAATAAAATCACCGTTTTCTGTGCCCCAGAAGAGCAAGGGCAATACAACGGAACACATGAGAAGGAAGGTAAATGTGTAAGAAGATACTAGAATTAGACATCTCTTTTCCTCCCATAGACTAATATCTTGAGCTTCAGAAAATAGTGACCTTAGTGTTAACTGAAGTATCAAAAATGAATCAGCAAATTCCCATTCGCATAAAGCAATTCGTGATAATGGGTTGTTAGTTCTGCAATATAAAATCCTACAACAGCGGGTTGAACTGTTAAGAGAATCACGGGTATAAAAAAAATTGCTGACAGTCACTCTCTATGCTTTAAAGTGGGCGCCAAAATGTGGAGAGACAGGCTGCTGAGAGCATTTGGCATGTTTCATAGCATACTGCCCTGATAACCTTGGTAAAATACAGGTACACGCCAAGGATGGTTTATTGAAAGCTCCATGATACCAAGAAATAATTCCCAGATTCCTCGGGTTTCGTCCAACGCCGACTTAACTTTACAGATTCGTCAAGTAATCTTCGACTTCTTGAGGACTCAACTTTCGGAATCTAGGGCCTTGCGCGCCCTCCACACCTTCGTAGCCTAGGAGCTTATTCTCGGGCGGTCCTACAATACCGATCTCAACTGTTTCCCCATTCATCTCCCCTTCTATTGTCTCCTTTAAGGTGAGAAGAGCAATATGAATCGCATCTTCTAACTCCAAACCCTCAGTATACCGTTTCTCCAAGAACGTCTTTGCGCTGGTTGCACTCTTGCCAATTGCTGTCGCCTTCCATGGGAAGTAGCTGCCGCTTGGATCGACCTGGTATAAGCTTGGTCCCCCCTTGAGGATTCCACCAGTTTTGCCCGTTGCCCTTTTCTTCTCTACATCTGTCTCGCCTGCATCCTTCGCCTCAGCTTCCGGCTCAATTCCATCATCCCACCCCGCTATCAGTAGACTGACTCCGTAAGGCCGGACACCACCCGACTGCGTAGCTTCCTGCATGACTCTAGCCACGTCCTGTACCAATATCCTCGTAGGCGGATACTCGTTGTAGATGCGCTTATAGCCGGTATGTGAGACTTTACGGGCTTTGTCGACAAGGATTCGATAATCCGGTCCCATGCCAGAGTAGACCATGCCGATATTCGGTGTTATGAGGCTGACTTTGGACGATGATGAAGAATCGATGAGAGGTGATGATGACTTCTTCTCTGTAGCTAGTACAATGCCATTTGTAGCTATATTCATGTCAACGCATATAAACCCTTGAAGCCTTAAAACTGAAAATAGCCATACCCTTGATCCCTAAGGATGTGACACCTTGGTTAACAGCATTTAAGGCATACTCTAAAGAGGCGCCAGTTAGCTAACTTCTATCGTCGCGCTAGGTGGATATAAGAGAGCCCGAGCGTACCTATTTGCACCAGCTTGCCACTAGAATTAATTTAGCAAAAGATGTACGAATAATAGAGCTATGAGGAGCATGTTTTTACCTTGGGGAGAAGGTTGTGAGTGAGAAGGAGTACCGGTCAGCCATGATGGTACGGAATTGTATCAACAAAAAGGCCTGGAAAGTCACAGATGAGGAGAATGACACAACGCCTTAGTAGTAGGGTAGATGTGGGGAGAGAGGCGTAGTAAAAATTGTAGTCGGATGTGTTGGAGACCCACACAGAGCTTCAGCTAGGCAAGCTTGAAGACGCGGACGGCGCCAAGCCATATCACATGGCAGGAGCTTTGACCGCCAGCGTGGCCATATGTCGCCAAACCTCAGAAAATCATCTTCACTTCATTTCTTTCACTCTCATATTCTCTACGCATGTTGGAAAAGCAGTGCTAAGGTAGCAGTTGGCGCACCTCCAATAGGTTCAAAGCAGTATTCGAATATTTTATCAGCCGAGCGATATTTATCTTCGCGTCCTCTTCAAAAGCGCAAACCTTGCTTTCATCATACATTTCTAACCCATGACTCTGATCTCCCCATACCCTAAGCATTAAATGAGCTTGGAGGTTTCATCAATATCCAAGTTAACAACGAGCATTTTCACATCCCCCTTCCTTTCCTACCTTCTAGCAACATGTCTACTAGCGGATTTCAAGCGATGCCAGGGTGGTATCGGCCTGACGATATCCCTAAGCAAGAGAATCAGTCTACATATGGTCCAGACCCTAGGCATTCATCACCACATTCAACACAAGGAGACAACCAGGCTCGTAACGGCGAACCCAGTCGACCCAGACAGAAATATTGGCCACCCAGGCAGTGCCGCATATGTCTCGAGACTGTGCAGCCCACTTACCACCAACCATTTACAAATTTACCTGGGATCCTTCAGTTCGCTTCTTCCGTTACTTATGAGTCTGAGGAGGGTCGACTCTTAAGGCCGTGCAAATGTAAAGGGTCGTCTAAGTATGTGCATGAGGGTTGTTTGCAATCTTGGCGGCATGCGGATCCGGCTTATGGACGACGAAATTACTGGCAATGCCCAACCTGCAGATTTCGGTATCGCTTAGCGAGACTGGGTTGGGGTCATGTTGTTTCCAGTCCTGGTAAGTTTTGTACTTGCTTAGCATTATAGGCATTTTCTTGTACCCCTCTTGAGATTTGAGTATTTGCTAATTCGACTTGACGTAATCAGTAATGCAGGTTATCTTGACGATGCTGATTCTTATCGTGGCTGTATTTTTTCTAGGCTTTGTGGCAGACCCGATCATTAACATGTACCTTGACCCCTGGAGCTATCTAACTCCATTCTCCAGCAGCCAGCCTCAATTACTTGACCAGGAAGAAGATAAGCCCACCTGGACTGAACACTTTCTTAAAGGTTTTACATCCGTGGGTGTAATCGGCTTCTTGAAGGTCTTTCTGTCTAGTCCTATTTCTTGGTTTAGAACCAGCGGAGGCAATCGAGGCAGAACTGCACGCGACAGATATGAGCAAATAAGTTGGTTCATCATCTTAATTGGGGTATTCACTTTTCTTGTGGTATGCACCTTATCGCCGCCGCTATGGAACGTAATTAACTTAGACTAGGCTGTATTCAAAGGCGTTCGAATATGGAGCCGGCGTACTCTAGAAAAAGCGGGCGAGCGAGTTATGGACGTCCAGGGTGACGATGACGGGGAGGAAGAAGGTGGCTAAAATTACTCTAACAGTTGAGGTCAGTAGCAATAATTAATATTTGCAATCCACTCTGTGCATGGTATTCGCATTCATTTTGATCTAAGACGCGGACATGGAACCAATTCTCGATCCATTTTATGTTTTCTATCTCGTCAGCAATCTCACCATCGACAACTTCACGCCTCGACCAGAACCCCAGATCTTCTTCGGTATATTCTCCCTGGTCCTTTAGGGTTTTTTCGCACATCTTTGAGTTGCCATGATTCTTCAATATTATGTCAATCAGTCTGCGTGCGTATAGCAAGCGCTCCGCGGTGAACAGCAGTGATTCTGACGTTTTGTCCAACCACTGTCGTCCCGTGGTGCATTGCCATCTGAAAACCCTTGATATTATTCTTCCATCACCGTAGTGAGTGGATATCGGGTACACTCTATTCATAATGGTATAGATCAGGAATTCCATAGTTCAAGTAGTAATAAACTTTTTTTCACTTTTCCGACTGAAATTTTGTGTAAATTCGGCATGAAGTTGCGGCTGGATTTGATCTTATGCTTTTCAACACTTTTTCGCCTTTTCTTCAACACCACGGCTACTTCACGATACCGCAATCACCACATTCCCTCCTGCTGCTGCCACCGCTACTATTCCCCCTTTCTTCTTGTTGAGAAGCCGCCACGCCGCCATCCACAGCATGGCTTTCCAGCTCCCCGCCGGCGAGTATATCAAAGACGTCGACCCGCGCTTTGCAGAGCCCTTGAGGCTCAACGCCATGCCTCCGCCTTCTCCTCGAACCACCAGACCGCGGGCGACGACGACACCTCGCCGCAACATCCTTTCCCTGCTGCCGCCCCCGTCGACGACGGTCCCTTCGCTGCCGTGCCGCTCCCGGGGTCCGATGTTGTGGCTGGCGGGCACCCTCAGCGCCAAGGGTCGCGAGATCTTCGACTGCTCCGGCAGTGATGACAATCACGGGCGCTGAGAAGACCCCAGCCGCCCCTCCGATCCCGATGATAGTCGTGACGGAGTGCGAGGAGCCCGAGGCCGCGGAGAAGAGGCTGCTGGTGCGCCGCTTCGTCGGTGAATTCAAGAAGTTCGACATTGCTCCTAGCTTCAAGTCGACGGTGTACGAAGTTGCCCAGGGCTTGGTGTCGTCAGTTCAGGGGCAGGGAGGTAAAACTCTCTGCTCCCCTGCCGACACCCTGGCCAATATCATCAAAACCTGCGCTGGGTGGGACAGCGTGGCCCTGGGGGAAGAGTTCAAGGTCTGGCGGGCGGGCCATCACTTCCCTCACGCGCATGTCAAGGAGTACCTGAATTTGGATTCCGTTATCGAGACTGCCGAGTTCGTGAAGATTTGGTTGACGGCCGAAGAGGCATACCAGTCAGTAACAGTAATATCTTCTTTCTTGATAATAAGCTAATCATATTCTCAGTATGCTGCCAAATATGGCAAAATTCTAAGGTCATTTAAACGTCTTCTGTATTTTGAAGGGGTACGCTCCTTCAGGGGGTGTACGAAAGCATCTAGAAGACCTCGAAATTCGGTATGTTGTGATACGTGAAAATATGGAGTGGATAGAAGTATTCTAGAAATTTTCGAAGCTATACCACTCCCCGATGGATGAATCTCGACTCCAGGAGACCTTCAAGGCCTGGAGCGGTAAATTGAAAGACTTACTGCCACCACTAGAACGAATTCGAGCAGTACGACAGCGTCCACCTATTTCGTCACCACGCGTACCGACCCCTGACGTACAGCCAAGTATCAATAAACCAAAAACCCCTAGTAGAAAAGGCTCGTTTCTCAATCTTCAATCTCTGTATGACAGAAGACCCTCGCCTTAAGCAGGACGTTGCGCACAGACAGGTTTTCTCCCGATTCGTTTCCATACTTTTCGAGGGCCGGAAAGACGAAAAAAGCAATCTTGCTTTGAGCGGTATCTTCTTCTTCTTGGTTCACGAACTCCATCCGAGACCCGTCAAAAGTAGCACCGTTTTGGGACGAGGGTTCCATGACCAGTGTTATCACATACTCCGCCTTTTGCGTTAGAAAGATTTTCTGAAGCTCCACCACCGTTTGCAGAACACCGATGATAGAGCCTTGGCTTGTTTCGGTTGGATTTACTCCAGAAATGTCGGCCATGATTTCTTGGATTTCATTGGCAATACCACGAATCAGAAGTTGCGTTCGTTCGTCGAGCACTTGTCTTGCCTGACCTTTCTCAAGGGCTCGTATCGTGCACCGTCTCCACTCCCTAAACTCGGGCGCTTGGGTTCCTGTTCTAGGTGAGTAGGTCTCTAATCATCTAAGGCATGAGGGTACGAACCTTGAAGATAGGTAGCGAGTTCCCGTACCTTTGCAAGTGGTCCATCTTCCGGGAGGCCGATGCACGCCTTCTCATTGAATATTTTCATAATACTATTCATAACCACGGCCTGGTATAGGCCGATTTTTTCTGAAGGCTGGGTTTTCACATATTCAGGATAGATCTTTTCTAGGACCTCGGCCGTTTCTTTTCTTATGTTGCTAAGGTCTGGATTTTCAAAACAGTCAGTCGGTTTGATATGCTTTTTGTATTTCTGAATTCCGGGACGTACTTAGCTTAGAACGACGGAAGTTGCTAATGACCCACTCTCTGGTCCTGTGGTACAGTTGATCCATTCTCTCTGTAAGCTCGCTGTCTGTGACCTGGCTTTCCATGCGTGTTAGCGCCGAAATACTCTGCTTTAGATCCAGCAATTGCTTCCGCCGATCTTGAGCCTCCTTCTCGGCGGCGTGGAGACTTTCAGCAAGCTGGTTCCGCTCCAGAATCCTATCGGTCCGCTCGCGTTCCCACTGCATCTTCCACATGGCATCACGGTCAAGGAGATCAGATTGGAGCTCTGCCACTTTCCCTTGAAGCTCGTAGATCTGTTCCTGTAGCTCCACCCGCTCCTTTCCCCAGGAGCGGCGGCGATCTGTCTCCTGTTCAAACTCTTTCAGCCCGCTGTTTGAGTGTAAGCTGTACCGCTGGCCTTGCTCGTCGGAAAGCTGCTGTTTGTATCCTTCCATAGCGTTGCGATATACTGTCTCGTGATTGCGTAGGCGTTCGATGTCGTCGGTCATGGCTTTTTGCTCACTAAGGGCAACTGCTAAGGCCTTCTCGAGCTCAGAAACCCGCTCATTCTGCATCATTTCGTCGATGCTGTTTAGGGGGGGGTCACTGATGTCGGTGGAGAAAAGTTGGTCGTCGTCGTCGTCGTCGGCCGCAGACTGGCTGCTGCTGCTGAGCTGGCCGCCCTCTTTGGCGGACACTTGTAGCAGCATTTCGTTCAGGCCGTTCTTGCGCCGGTGTAGATCTTCTTTCTTCCCTTTTCCAGCAGCAATAGCGGCTTTCGGCGGGGCGCTGATAGGACTGGAGGTTGAGGCTGTCTTGCTGCTACGGGACCCAAGTTTTCCCGGACGCTTCAGGCGGCTGGAAAGATCTGGTAGGGGGCTTGTCAACATTCCCAATCAGGGCTACAATTGAGGCAACTGCTCTGTTTATCCACAATTGAACGTGGTCCGTAACACCCTGGGTCTCCGTACCTGAGCTTTTCTTGTCCCCAGGCATGGCGGTGAAGACAGGCCGGCTCACCTTCTACTTATCATGTGAAGCGTAAAAGCTGGAAGTACATCAAATGATAGCGTGCGGCTTGTCGCAGCAGAAGTATAGTAGGAAGAAACGCGCAAAGAAGTTTGCAACAAGCGATGAGCGCCCCTGCACGGTCCCCTTCAGTTGCGGGGTGGGGAGCCAGGCATGCCAGGCGACGATCAAGCGCAGCCTCGTAAAAGATCTGAAGCTGAAGGTCTCAGCCGCCATCAAGGCACTGTCGTTGGAGCACCTATTTCTGGTGCCTAGCTCCTTCCGATGCTCTACATATAACCATTTGTATAACTTCCTGGCTCCTTCTTAGCACTGTGACCTACAACGCCCTTCAAACATCTCCAATCGCGGAGTTCCAAGCTTCGGTAGTAAGCAACGGAAGAGACGTGCAGGTTCCACAAACGCTACATGAGCACCTATTAGCGGAAAGGTGCAATTGCAGCTTTGCTCAAGCGGCAACGGCGAAATGAACGGCGAAATCGCGTCAAGGGGAACAAATATCCCCTATGCCTTCGATCCGACGTCCAACAGCAGCAGCGCGACAAATGGCAGTTCTGCAACCGCGTCGAACGGAAGCCCGACGGCGGATAGATTGATAGTTGGAGTTGATTTTGGCACAACTTACAGCGGTAAGATATGACTTTGCATCAATATGCATGAGAGCTGGCCCTGACAGAAAATTACAGGCGTTGCAGCGGTGTACAGCGCCACGCCAGAAGATGTCGATATTATTAAAACCTGGCCGGGTGGAAACGGTATAGAAAGCCCTACCCAGACACTCCTTACTTCGTATAATACTGAACCTGCATAGGTATAACCTCCGACAAAGTGCCCACTGAGATCGCATACGATATACCCGCCAAAGACAACGCCAGTGGTGCTACGAATTGCACAACGCCCAGAACCATAAAATGGGGTTTCCAATTCAAGCCAGAGGAGTCACGGCTTCGCTGTATAAAGCTGTTTCTTGATCGAAACCAGAAGCTGCCACATTTCGTCTCTCCCCTCGACACAGCCGCGCAGCTTAGAAAGTATGAGCGAACCGTCATGGACGCCGTATCAGACTACCTTACCCAAATATACAAGCACACAATGGATACTTTAACCAGGCGCTACGGCGAGACTTTCATGAGCATGACGAAAGTGCAATTTGTACTGACAGTACCGGCGGTGTGGTCCGATTCCGCTAAAAATGCGACGTTGCAGGCGGCAGAGAGGGCGGGCATGGGAAATATACATGATCTGAAACTCATTTCAGAACCAGAGGCTGCGGCAGTGTATACACTAAGGGCCATCCAACCGAATCATTTGAAAGTTGGGGACAATTTTATTGTGTGTGATGCTGGTGAGAAATTTATCCCTAAAAATCCTTTTACTTCCCAGGCCCTTATTCGGCTTTTATATATTTAAACGTTTCCTAATGAATTTAACCCCAGGTGGAGGTACTGTTGACCTCATCGCATACAAAATAACTCAGCTCTCGCCCCTTCGTGTCGAAGAGTCTGCCGTTGGCACAGGTGGGCTCTGTGGGTCTGCCTTCCTTAATTACCGCTTCGAAGATCACGTCAAGAATCGCATCGGTGAGGAGCGCTATAACACTATGCGCGAGAAAAAGGCCAAGACGTGGAATATGGGTCTGAAGTATTTCGAAGAGTTTGTTAAGCGAAACTTCAACGAAGATGAGCACCAAGAGGTTAACGTGCCATTTCCGGGTCTCCCTGATGATGAGGAGGCCGGTCTGGATTCAGGATTTTTAGTTATGAGCGCCGAGCAGGTCAAGGGTATTTTCGAACCTGTAGTCAAGGAGGTTATTGATCTTGTTGAAGGCCAGGTCCAGAGTATACGACAAAAAGGTGGCGTAGTTTCTGGCATTGTGCTGGTTGGCGGCTTCGGTCAAAGCAATTACCTGTACAACCGTATGAAAGCGCATTTCAATTCCGCTCCACCACCACCTTATACTGAGAGGCCTACTCATGCTGCTGCCCTGAATGCACCGCAGACGATCGAGGTCATGCATCCCATGTATGCGTGGACGGCTGTTGTCAGAGGTGCAGTGTTGAGGGGATTGGAGGGTAGCATGGTGCTTAGTAGAAGAAGTAGATGGCATTATGGCACGAGCTATGCCACTGTATTCGATGAAGCCAGACATCCAATTAGTGACAGGTATTGGAGTCCGTTGTGGGAGAGGTGGATGGTTAGTGACAGGATGCAATGGCATATTGCTAAGGTAAACTCTCATCTTTCTGTCCACCCATATATTCTTCTGACTTCCACTAACTTTTATCAGGGGGCTCAAGTCTCTGAGTCCCAGCCTATAAGCTTCCACTATACGCGTAACTTCCGTCCCGGCCAATCTCTCATCGTTGAAGACGATCTGATAGCTTGCGATGCGGAAATTGCACCTGATTCGTATCAGAAGGGACTGATCAGTGTTTGCACACTCACAACGGATCTGAACACTGTTCCAAAAAGCCTGTTCACTCGTCTCACGACAACGAAGGGTGTCGAGTTCGATAATCTAGACTTCACGCTAGATATGCGAATTGAGAGTGCTGGGCTTGTGTTTGAATTGAAGGTCGATGGCGTGAGGTATGGTGCTGTGTCTGCGAAGTTTCATTGATTGGTGGGTCCGGCTGTTACGGGGATGGGAGGTAATGAGGGCAACAGGAACAGTGGGGAATCCGGCAAGAGGGGGTCAGGCATTCATCGGGATTTCAAACTATATCCAGCATTTAGGCGACTTCTTTTGACAGGCATCATAGGGCAATGGCAAAGTGTGGGCAAGAGGGCAGATACCTTGGATGGGTCGAAGAAGCAGGTAAATAACAATGTAGACGGATATTTTGCAGAGATATTAAATAAGATCTCCGTGGAACATTACCTCGTTTTTATCCCATGCAACGTTGGTGTCCTACTGTAGGTGGTCCGTGCGGAACACCAGAATCACAAACAGACCTGCGGAGGATAAATTATCCTATCCGGCCGGGCGGATAATAATCCTATCCGAGGATAGCCCGGATATCGGATAATATCCAAATAGTATCTAAATATCCGCAAAATTTTAACTACGAACTATACCTTTACCCCCTATTATATAACGCTATAAATATAGCTAGTACTAGTAAAATTTACCCTAAAAACTTTAACGATAATAATTCCTTTAAAGTTAATACACTTTCTACCCTTTTAAGCGGCGTTAAGACTAAAGCTAATACTAGTTTAATTCTAACTACTTATATAACACAAATCTTAAGACAAGTCTCCTTAATTTATAAATATACTTATATAGTAATAAAGGAAGAAAAGGCTTATACAAAGAAACGCTACTTTTATAAATACTGTCCTCCTTAAGACCTAAAAGGATACTATTCCTTAACCATTAAATTACAAGGCCATCTTAAAAGACATAATATTAAATAGAATTTAGTAGAAAATTAGGAGTATATAACAGTAAAAGATTAGGGGGAGAGATCTCTTTTAAAACTATATTAAAAGCTTTTAGTAAGAGGAGAAGTTTAAGGTCTTAAGGGTAAGGTTCTAAAGCATATAGTATATTAAAATACTATAAAGCAAGCACTTCTAGATCTAATTATTGCATAATAGCTTCCCTTCTTATATATAAAATGGCCAGAGTTTTATACTTTTATAAAAGTATTAAATTAAGAAGCACCCTTAATTATCCCTATACACCACTTAATAATTACTAAAAGTCAAGATATTATACAAAAAGTACTTTAATCTGCAAAAATAAATATTTACCTTGCTATAGATATCTAGACCTCTCCGAGTTATTCCCTTTTTTTTGGAATCTATGCTAGCTTTGTTAATATCTAGGATAAATATTAGAACCCCTTAATTGCCCTTTATATAGTATCTAGTTAAAGTAATATAGATTAATAGAAGGCGCTTTATCCGGTTCTTATTAAGTATAGTATTAAAATAAAGATTGGAGCTCTTATTAGTAATAATACTAGATTAAACAATATTCTCTATTATATAATTAGCTAATAGCTTAGCCTTAAGTATAAAATCAACTGGATTATAACATATTAAAGAATTCGCTATTAGGGGTATATTATTAATCTTATTATTTAAGCCTTTCTATTTAGTTTAAAAAAGGATAAGAAGCTTATAGACTTATATAATAAAGAGGATAAAGAACAGGATAAAGAAGAAGAGAAAGAAGAAGAAGAAGTTATATAATAAGTACTATCGCTAGTTAAAAGAAAGAAAAAGAAAGATAAAGAATTAGAGCTAGTATTAGACAAAAAGCATAAAAAGGGTAAAAATATTTAAAATATTATAGGGCTAATGGGAAAGCTTTATAACTATATTATTTATATCCGCAGCTTAGCTAACTATATAACATAGTTTATTAAATATACTAGTAAAATAGTTCCTCTTAATAATTGTATAAGATAGAATAGCTAGTTTCTTATACTATATGTGGCTCTAAAGGATAAGGTAAAGGCTAGGCTTTAACTCTACGTAGAGCACTATAAGGATAACTTAAAAGATAATATCCTCTTAACAAGCAAATAGATATATCTTTATATAATTTATAATTTCCTTTAGTCTTTCTATAAAGCAACTCTATTTTTTTAAGGAGATTATATAACACTAAAAAGGGTTCTAGAATTAGTTAATATTCTTAAGGATATAATATAGACCGTATTAATATATTATGCGATACTCTTAATATTTCTTTAGCTAACTTTCCTATAGGTAACAGCTACTAAGGCTAAGGATAAGTTTATAACTCCTTAACTTTAACATACTAAGGAAAAGCTTAAAAAGTACATTAAGAAGCTAAATAATTATCCCTACTATTTAGCAGCACAAGTTCTTAACCTAGAGTATTATACGGCTTTCTTAAAAGATTAGAATAATTATATTACCATTAAAGAAGAAAAGAAGCCTTTTAGTATATAAAAGCTCTAGAAGAGATTCCGCGAGAAAGCAATACTTTTAGGTTCAACTATATTATACGCAACTAAGAAAACTTAAAAGTTGCCTTTAGAATCTAAAGAAAACCTCTCTGCCTTCTCTAAGGCTTATCTTTAGCATTATTTAAAATATACTCGTCCGTAGAGTCTAGATAAGTTTAATACCTATATTAACAAGAATCCAATTCCACTTAATAGCCATATAACAGCTATTTAATGGTGGAACTAGCCTCTTTAGTATATAAGATTTCCATAACTCTTATAGCTTACAATTAAAGTTCTCTTAATACCTAGAATAAGTAATAAGCTAGAGAGAGTATTTTTAGGTTCTTAATATCGCGTTTTATAGGATTATACAAGTACTACTCTATAAATACTTAAGGCAGGACGCCCAGTAGGAAGACCCCCATGGACGGCTACGGCAAGTTCAAGGCCGGGACAATCAAGAATTAGATTTAACGCGGCAAACACAACACACGCAGCTGGCTCACAAGGGGCACACAGCCAACCG